>OCAA01000226.1_pt1 | contig 63635 bp, 72 predicted proteins | sample 1538241 | NCBI WGS metagenome assembly OCAA01 (sample SAMEA2580241, study PRJEB22360) | human gut metagenome | biome: human gut; feature: human-associated habitat; material: faeces | place: Denmark | collected 2008/2010
ATGTTGGATTCTTTTCTGCAATTCCTTCTTTTTGTGCTTGTTTAAGTGCTTCATCGTATGAAATATCCTTTTCCATCATTTCTGATAAGATATAATTAGTGGTGCCATTTAATATTCCTTCCATAGATGTTATCTCTGAGCCTGCTACTTCAATTAACCCACCATTTATAGATGGCAAAGCTCCACCAGTAGTGCATCCTACCATTAATTGAACACCATTTTCAACAGCTAATTCATTAAGATATTTATATTTTAAAAATATAGGCCCCTTATTTCCTGTAACCACATTCATTCTATTTTTTAATGCCTTTTCCATATGCATTAGTCCAGGCTGCCCGCTTGATATATTAGTATGGGTAAGCTCAACAATTGTATCTACATCTCCATTTGCAATAATACTATCTATGTTATAATTGCCCCAATCTTTATATTCACTTATTTGCTTTCCCTTTTGAATATGATTTATTAAATGTATTAAATCTATTTTCTCTGGATTATATATTCCACCTGAACTATTAATAATATATTTTAAATTAATTTCTAAATTATATTTTTCTCTTAAATATTTCTTTTTTTCTATAAGTAAACCAGCTAGTGCTTGTCCTACTCCTCCAAAACCAATTAACCCAATATCCATACTCAATACCTCCAAGTTTTATATATAATTTAATTATATATAATTAAAAATTAATAATAAACTTAGCTAATTATGAATTATGAATGCTGAATTATAAATTAAGGAATAAACTCCAAGAGTTTAGAAAAATATAATTTTAGAAACTCTTGGAGTTTCCACATTAATTCATTATTCTTAATTCATAATTCATAATTGGATTAAGTTCTTTAGAACTTTGGAACAAAGGTGTTGCATTCTGTCTTGGAAACAGATGAAACTGGGCCTCCTGCTATACTTATTGAATCTGCTCCACACATTCCTAATTCATTGTATACACAATTTACAGCTTCACAATTAACTGGCATAGCAGCCTTTGGTTCTTCTGTACTATTTAAAAATTCCTTTGTTTTTTCAATAAAGCTTTCACAACATGTAGTTTCACTTACAAAAGCTTCACTTCCACCTACTTGTATGCCATCTTTACAACAAAGATTATGCTTATTATGACCACAAGTAGTAACATTACACATTAAATTTGGCATAAAATCACTCCTATCTATTGCTAAATTCCACCTAGTTATTTTTACAATTTCTTTCTTTATTTATACATAAATCCGTCTTTTAATGTTTTTCTTTATTTTTTCTTTATATTAGATTAAAATTATTATTAATAGTAAACTATGTTAATAAGGTAAATTTTTATATATATTTACTTAATTAATAAATAAACTTTGAGCGAGGTAAAACAATGTCAAATGAAATTAATTCTTCTAATTTTATAAGAAATATAATCATTAATGACTTAGAGAGTGGAAAACATAATGAGATAATCACTCGTTTCCCACCAGAGCCAAATGGTTATTTACATATAGGTCATGCAAAATCTATATTATTAAACTTTGGTTTAGCTGAAGAATTCCACGGTAAAACACATTTAAGATTTGATGATACTAACCCTGTAAAGGAAGATACAGAATATGTTGAATCAATTAAAGAAGATGTTAAATGGTTAGGCGGAAATTGGGATGCTTTATTCTTTGCATCTAACTACTTTGATACTATGTATGAAAAAGCTGTTCTTTTAATTAAGAAAGGATTAGCTTATGTATGTGATCTTACTCCTGAAGAAGCAAAAGCATATAGAGGATCATTAACTGAACCTGGAAAAGAAAGTCCTTATAGAAATAGATCTGTTGAAGAAAACTTAGATTTATTTGAAAGAATGAAAAATGGTGAATTCAAAGATGGAGAAAAAGTTCTTAGAGCTAAAATAGATATGACTTCTCCAAACCTTAATATGAGAGATCCAATAATCTATAGAATTGCTCATGCAACTCACCATAATACAGGAGACAAATGGTGTATCTACCCAATGTATGACTTTGCTCATCCATTAGAAGATGCTATAGAAGGAATTACTCACTCTATCTGTACATTAGAATTTGAAGATCATAGACCTCTTTATGACTGGGTTGTAAGAGAATGTGAAATGGAATGTGTACCTAGACAAATTGAATTTGCTAGATTAAACATGACAAACACAGTTATGAGTAAAAGAAAACTTAAGCAATTAGTAGATGAAGGTGTTGTCGATGGATGGGATGATCCAAGAATGCCTACTATATCTGGTCTTAGAAGAAGAGGATGTACTCCTGAAGCTTTAAGAAACTTCTGTGCAGCTATAGGTGTTGCTAAAGCAAACTCAACAGTTGACTCTCAAATGCTTGATTACTTTGTAAGAGAAGATTTACAAATGAAAGCACCAAATGCTATGGCTATACTTAATCCTTTAAAATTAGTTATCACTAATTATCCTGAAGGACAAACTGAAATGCTAGAAGTAAGCAATAATGCAAAAGATGAATCTTTTGGTAAAAGATTAGTTCCTTTCTCAAGAGAATTATATATTGAACAAGAAGATTTCATGGAAGTTCCAGTTAAAAAATACTTCAGATTATTCCCTGGAAATGAAGTTAGATTAATGGGTGCATATTTTGTTAAATGTACTGATGTAATTAAAGATGAAAATGGTAATGTAATTGAAGTTCATTGTACTTACGATCCAGAAACTAAGAGTGGTTCAGGATTTACAGGAAGAAAAGTTAAAGGTACTATCCACTGGGTAGATGCTAAAAATGCTGTTCCTGCTGAATTTAGATTATATGAACCATTAATCTTAGATGATGCTGAAGGAAATGAAGGAAAGCACTTCTTAGAACAAATAAATCCTCATTCAATAGAAGTATTACAAGGATTCATCGAGCCAACAGCTATCAAGGATGCTAAGCCTCAAGATAAATTCCAAATGGTTAGAAACGGATTCTTTAATGTAGATCCTAAATATACTACACCAGAAAAACTTGTTTTCAACAGAATTGTATCTTTAAAATCCTCATTCAAACTTAATAAATAAAAATAAATAAGTGGAGAATTATCTCCACTTATTTTCTATATCTACTCTATCTTCATAAAACCCATAATCATCACTATAGTCATTTAGACTATTAACATCACAATCTATATCCCAATTATTTGCTTGTATATTATTAAATTTCATCAATACATTTTTCTTAATACCTTTCTTTTGGATAGCCATATCTCACATTCTTCTCCTTTCTAGTTTTTAGTTATATATAGTTTAAGTTTTTCTATTATTTTTATTCATTAAAAAGTGAGCTACATGAAGCTTGTCTTGCCACTCATGGTGTATAAGCTTAAAACTTCATATAACTCACTTAATAAAATGGTTTTTTCCTACCCAAGTCTATTTTTAATTATTTATGCCCTTCATCGCATGCACATGCACAACTTCCTCTGCTGGCAGTTGTCCATTGATTATTTGTCGCACTTTTTTTTGCTTCTTGGCTATTGCTGCAGCCACAGCCCTCCACTGATGCTGATGACAGTTCATGATTACAGTGACATCTTTTAGATTTACTCATAATCTTGACCTCCTATAACTATCTTTCATTTTTGCAATACTACAGCCAGTCCTATAGTTCTAGCCATAGTATTGCTCATTAACTTTCTATTTAGTTGTAAAGACTCTTAGGACTATCAACTAAAGCAACATCCTATCCTTAAGTCATTACTATTGTGTGCTTTTTATACAAACTATATACCTGAATTAATTATGAAGAATAGTAATTAGTTAGGCACTTATGTATTATGAGTGATTAAAGATTAATTATGGAACAAACCTTTATGAATTATAAAGCTAAAAATTTATTGAATCTTTCTCTAACTTTTTCTTCACCCATAATTTGCATTATAGTGTAAAGATCAGGAGTATTTGTTCTGTGTGATAAAGCGCTTCTTACAGCACCAGCAACATCAGAAATCATTCCTTTATAGTTTTCTGGATTAGCTTTGTATTCTTTTCTATTAGCACAGTATCCAAGTTCTGCTCCAATTACTTTTAATTCTTCAAACCATTCTTCTTGGCTTCCAACATTAAATGTAAATTTCTTAGCATATTCTTCAATTACAGCCTTAGCATTTTCTAATGATAAAGTCTTTGGTAATTCAACTTGTTCTGCAGTTTCATTGTAGAATAATTCATCAAAGAAGTAGAATATCTTATCTTTAACTTCATCCCATTTTGCAAAGTCTTTTCTTGGCTTTGGACCTTCTTTATCTATGTTGAATATTTCTCTAGCCATAGCTTCATTAGAAGTAACTAATTCATACATTTCTTTATCATATTCTTTAGCCCATGCAGTATATTTTTCATATACTTCAGAAGCTGGCATTCTTGCTATAACATCTTTTGAAACGTCATTTAACTTAACTAGGTCAAATAATGCTCCACTCTTACTCATCTTATCTAAATGAACAACAAATTCATGGTAATCAGCAGATGGATTTTCAGTTCTCCATTCTTCATAGCTTGAATTAACAATATTTAATAAGTATTCTATAACACATACTACTGGATATCCAACTTCATTGTAGTAAGAAACAGCTGCTTCTGCATCTTTTCTCTTAGAAAGCTTTCTCTTTGATCCACCTTCTTGTTTCATTATTGTTGGTATATGTGCATAGTTTGGTCTTTCAAATCCTAATACATCAAATAATTGAACGTGTATTGGTAATGAAGAAAGCCATTCTTCTCCTCTAATAACATCTGTAGTTCTCATTAAATAATCATCTATAGCATGTGCAAAGTGATATGTTGGAAGTCCATCACCTTTTATAAGAACAACATCTTGATTGTTTTCAGGGAATGATATATCACCTTTAATTAAATCATGGAATTCTACTCTATTTTCAGGATTTCCTGGTGATTTTAATCTTAATATATAGCTTTCACCATTATTTATTCTTTCTATAGCTTCTTCTTCAGTTATATTTCTGTATTTAGCATATTCTCCATAGTATCCTGGAGTTATTTTATTAGCTATCTGCTCTTCTCTTAAAGCATTTAATTCTTCTGGAGTGCAGAAATCTGGATATGCTAATCCTTTTAATAATAAATCTTTTGCAAAGGCATTATATATATCTGATCTTTGACTTTGTCTATATGGACCATATTCACCTTTTGAAGTTTCTTGACCAGTCATTCCTTCGCTGAAGTCCATTCCAAAGTTGTGCATAGTTGAAATTGTATCTTCTATAGCTCCTTGAACTTCTCTTTTTTGATCTGTATCTTCAATTCTTAAATAGAAAACACCTTCACTTTGACTTGCTAATCTCTCATTGATTAACGCAGCAAAAACTCCTCCTATATGTTGGAACCCTGTTGGTGATGGTGCATATCTAGTTACTCTAGCACCTTCTTTTAAATTTCTCTTTGGGTATTTTGCTATATAATATTCTCTATCATGTTCAACATTAGGAAATATTATTTCAGCTAATTTTTCAAATGCCATAATGTTATTCTCCTTCTCTCTCTTTTTTATTAAAATATAAAAAGTCTTTCATCCCATGAAAATATAGGACGAAAGACTTACTTCCGCGTTACCACCTAAATTGGTTAATAAGAATTAACCCACTCAAATACTTATTTAATTTTATTGCTCCAAGGTTTCCTTCAATAGTTTTAAATTTTAGGCTCACACTCTCCCTAAATCGCTTTAAATTAAACTTCTATTTACTGCTCCTCTTCAACGCAATTACTATTATCATTTTTTGCAAATTACAGATTAATTATACAGATTCAAATTATTATTGTAAAGTATTTCTCTTATGTATAACTGTTATAACATTATACACTAAATATATATTTTAATAATAAAAAATAAATTGAGCTTAAATTATCTCTGTTATAGATAATTTAAGCTCAATTTTTATAAACAAAACTCTATCTTATAGCAAAATATACTATAAATAATAATGATAATACATACATTACTGGATGAACCTTTTTAGCTTTTCCTTTAAATATCATTAAAATAACATATGTTAAAAATCCGCAAGCAATTCCTTCACCAATGCTATATGTTAATGGCATTAATAAAATAGTTAAGAATGATGGAATAGCTATTTCTGCTCTTTCCCATTCTATTTCCTTAAGTGAAGAACACATTAATGATCCAACTATAATAAGTGCTGGTGCTGTAACTGCTGATGTTATTACTGTAAGTAATGGTGAGAAGAATAATGAAACTAAGAATAATCCTCCAACTACCACACTTGAAAATCCTGTTTTTGCTCCAACAGAAGCCCCTGATAATGATTCAACATATGATGTTGTATTAGTTGTACCAAATATTGACCCTATACATGTAGCCACTGAATCAGCCAACAATGCCTTTGAACCATTTTCTATAGAACCATCTTTTTTAAGAAGTCCAACCTTTGAACCAACAGCCACTAATGTTCCTGCTGTATCAAAGAAATCCATAAATAAGAAAGTAAATATTACAAGAATCATTTCTGGATTAAATATATTCCCTAAATTCTTAATAGCAGCTCCAAAAGTAGGTGCCATTGATGGTGGCATTGATACTACTGATGTTGGCATATCAATAAGTCCTGTTATCATACCCACAATTGCTGTTAAAGTCATACCTAAGAAGATTGCTATTTTAGAACCTCTAACCATAAATATTGAAATTGCTATAACACCAAATATAGAAAGTAAGACTGTAGGATCTGTTAAATCACCAAGACCTACAAAAGTTGCTGAATTAGCTACTACTATTCCTGCATTTTTTAATCCTATAAAAGCAATGAATAATCCTATTCCTGCACTTACTGCAAACTTTAAGTTAGTTGGTATAGCTTTAATAATCATTTCTCTTAAACCAGTTGCTGATATTATTAAGAATATAATTCCTGAAGCTAACACACCTGATAATGCTACTTCCCACTTAATACCCATTCCTAAACATACGCTATATGCAAAGAATGCATTTAAACCAACACCTGGTGCTAATCCCATTGGGAAGTTTGCAAAGATACCCATTATAAGTGTTCCTAAAGCTGCTGCAAGTCCTGTAGCTACAAATACACTACCTTGTGGCATACCAGCTTCTGCAAGTACACTAGGAATTAAGAATAACGCATAGGCCATTGTTAAAAATGTAGTTATACCACCTATGGTTTCACTTTTAAGATTTGTTTCTTTTTCTTTAAATTTGAAATAATTTGATAAGAATTCCATAATTTGTTCCTCCATGCATTTTACTTTACAACCGAATATCGCATGATATGAGGAAAAAGATATGTATTATATTAATAGAATTTATACTGTATGTATTTATGTATAAATATTAAATCCATATCGTAGTCAAATCATTTATGGTGATTTGGTAGAAACTTCCGGACCATATTTCCGGTATTATACGAACATTCGATTGTATTTTACTATAAAACATATGATAATATATTTTTTATAGCTTGTCTACCCATAATTTTATACTTTTATTCCTTTATATGAAAAAGGCATTAGATGTTAAATACTTTTTAACTTCTAATGCCTTTTTACATGATAATTTTTTATATTATTTATTATAATTAATATTCTTTATACTTCTTATGTTTTTCTTTTTCTATCTTTTTTTCTTTAATCCTACTTGCTATAGCCCATATTATCATTGCTATTGATCCTATAGCTGTAAGTATCCAAAAGCCAATGTATAATATAATAATCCATGTTTCATTCAAAATACATTACTCCTTTTTATTCCACTACTACTGCTGTACCATAAGCCACCATTTCTGCTGCTCCTGCTGCTACAGCAGAAGACATTAACTTCATTCCTATAATTGCATTGGCTCCCATAGCTTCTGCCTCATCAACCATTCTTCCAATAGCTATTTGTCTTGCTTCTGTAAGCATATCATTATATCCTGACATTTCTCCACCTACAAGGTTTTTAAAAGAAGCAGTTATATCACGTCCAATATTTTTACATCTTACAGTACTACCTTTTACTAAGCCTTTAACTTCTTTAATTTCTTTTCCTGGAACATTTTCTATTGTTAATATTATCATAATTATTACCCCTCTCCATACCGTTCTCTTAATCTCTTTAAGAGTTATTTATTAACCTTTAATATGATAATATACTATATTAAAAAGATTGTCAATAATCTTTTCCATTTTTTGTTTAATATTATACTATATATCCATCCATTTTTTGTCAATTATTATGTATTTTATATTATAGACAATTATTACTTAGATTAAACTTTCAAATATATGAGGAAAAAGAAAAACTCCTCAACTTTGAGGAGTTTTTTTACCGTCATTTTTCATTCTTAATTCTTAATTTTTAATTCTTAATCTAGTTTCTTTGTGTCTATCCAAGACATCATTTCCCTAAGTTCTTTACCTACTTTTTCTATTGGATGCTCTGCTTCCATTCTTCTCATAGCATTAAATGTAGGTCTTCCAACTTGATTTTCAAGAAGCCACTTCTTAGCAAATGTTCCATCTTGAATTTCAGTTAAAACTTGTTTCATTTCCTTCTTAGTTTCATCAGTAATTATTCTGCTACCAGTTACATAATCACCATATTCAGCTGTATCAGAAATTGAATATCTCATGGCAGCCATACCACCTTGATACATTAAATCTACAATAAGCTTCATTTCATGCATACATTCAAAATAAGCATTTTCTGGTGCATATCCTGCTTCAACTAAAGTTTCAAAACCAGCCTTAATTAAAGCTGTAACTCCTCCACAAAGAACTGCTTGTTCGCCAAATAAATCTGTTTCTGTTTCATCTTTAAATGTAGTTTCAAGAACACCGGCTCTTGCTCCACCTATACCATTTGCATAAGCTAATGCTAAATCCTTAGCCTTTCCTGAATAATCTTGTTCTACAGCTATCAAACAAGGAACTCCTGAACCTTCAGTATAAGTTCTTCTTACCATATGTCCTGGTCCCTTTGGAGCTATCATAAATACATCAACATTTGAAGGAGGTACTATTTGCTTAAAGTGAATATTAAATCCATGAGCAAATACTAAAGCATTTCCCTCTTCTAAGTATGGTGCAATTTCTTCTCTATATAATTTTGCTTGCTTTTCATCTGGTACTAATATCATTATAATATCAGCTTTTTTAGCTGCTTCTGCAGTTGTAGCAACTTCTAACCCTGCTTCTTTTACCTTATCCCATGATTTACTTCCTTCATATAATCCTACAACTACATCTACTCCACTTTCATGTAAGTTTAATGCATGGGCATGTCCTTGGCTACCAAAACCAATTACTGCTACCTTCTTTCCTTGTAATAATCCTAAATTAGTATCCTTCTCATAAAACATCTTTGCCATTTTTATACCCTCCAATTTATAATTTAATATCTTCTTTACTGATAATTTCATTTATTGGCGCCCCCGGTGCAACCATCGGGAACACCATATCATCACTATCAATTTTGTAATCTATAATTACAGGCCCATCAGTGGCTAATGCCTTTTCTAGTACCTCCTGTAACTCTTCTGGCTTTTCTACCCTAAAACCAGTTCCGCCAAAAGCTTCTGCCAATTTCACAAAATCAGTTGCTCTATTTAATGTTGTTTCAGCATATCTACATTCATAAAATAAGCTTTGCCATTGTCTAACCATTCCTAAAGCATTATTATTCATCACTATTACTTTTACAGGAATCTTAAAATTAACTGCTGTGGCAAATTCATTACAATCCATGCCAAAGCTACCATCTCCAGCAATATTAAATACTACAGCCTTAGGATTTGCCACTTGTGCACCAATGGATGCACCCATTCCAAATCCCATAGTTCCAAGGCCGCCTGAACTTATAAATGTCCTTGGCTTATAGAATTTATAATTTTGAGCTGTCCACATCTGATGTTGTCCAACTTCTGTGGTGATAATAAAATTACCCTTATCTATTTTATTTAATAAAGTAAATAAATATTCTGGTGTAAGGATTCCTTCTTTAACTACTTCCTTATTATTTAATGCTTTAAGCTCATTCATTTTATTTATCCATGCTATATTTTCTTTTTCATTTATCATTGGAATTAATTTATTTAGAACTTCCTTTATATCACCTATGATATAGGAATCTACTTTAACGTTTTTATTTATCTCTGCAGGATCTATATCTATTTGAATTACTCTAGCATTCTTTACATGATTTTTATGACTTATTACTCTATCACTAAATCTTGCTCCTAAAGCAATAATCAAATCACAACTGGTAGCCAAGAGATTTGAAGCTTTAGTACCATGCATTCCAATCATTCCTGTATATAATCTATGATCATTAGGAATAGATCCTATACCCATAAGACTAGTTGCCACTGGTGCATTTATTTTTTCTGCCAAAGCTAAAACTTCCTTTTCTGCATTGGAACTTAATATACCTCCACCTGCATAAATAAAAGGATTTTCACTTTCATTGATAAATTCTACAAAGTCTTCTAGAGAACTTATATTTATGGTTTGTAAGCTTTTTTCTCTTTTCTTAGGCTCCATCTTTGTATAATTATACTTTTCTGCTGTTATATCCTTAGGAATATCAATAAGTACTGGACCTGGACGTCCTGATGAAGCAATATAAAAAGCTTCATTAACTATTTTTTGTAGTTCCTTTATATCTTTAACTATATAATTATGCTTAGTTATAGGCATTGTAATGCCTGTGATATCTACTTCTTGAAAACTATCTTTTCCAAGTAAAGGCCTTGTAACATTACCTGTAATTGCAACCATAGGCGTTGAATCCATATAAGCTGTAGCAATTCCTGTAACCAAATTTGTTGCTCCTGGCCCTGAGGTTGCTATACATACACCAACTTTACCTGTTGACCTGGCATATCCATCAGCTGCATGAGCTGCACCTTGTTCATGACAAGTTAAAATATGCCTTATTTTATCGCTTTTCTTAAATAATGCGTCATATATATTTAAAACTGCCCCACCTGGATAACCGAATACAGTATCAACGCCATTATCTATCAGCGAATTCACCAAAATTTCAGCACCAGTCAATAACACATAAATCGCCCCCCCTTTAGTTAATGATGAATGATGAATTACGAATTATGAATTAATGATGAAACTCGAAGAGTTTCTGAAAATATATTTCTAAACTCCTTTAAAGGAGTTTATTCCTCAATTCATCATTCATCACTTGTCATTCATCATTATTTATAAACTGCTCCTGTGCTGGCTGAACTTATTAGCTTAGCATATCTTGCAAGATATCCTTCCTTAATTTTAGGTTCAACTTTTACAAGATTCTTCTTTCTTTCTTCTAATACCTCTTTATCAACTAATAATTCTAGCTTACCATTATTTATATCTATGGAAATTATGTCGCCATCTTCTACTAAAGCAATTACTCCACCTTCTGCTGCTTCTGGAGATACATGTCCTATTGATGCTCCCCTTGTGGCTCCACTAAACCTTCCATCTGTAATAAGTGCAACTGATTTATCAAGCCCCATTCCTGATATAGCAGATGTTGGTGAAAGCATTTCTCTCATACCAGGACCACCTTTTGGACCTTCATATCTTATTACAATAACATCTCCTGCCACTATCTTATTATTAAATATAGCTTCTACAGCTTCCTCTTCTGAATTAAATACTTTAGCTGGTCCTTCATGAACTAACATTTCAGGAAGTACTGCTGATCTCTTTACTACAGCTCCATCTACTGCTAAATTTCCTCTTAGTACAGCTATACCACCTGTTTTGCTATATGGCTTTTCCACATGCTTTATAACATCATAATTTAATACTTTTTTATCTTTAATATTTTCGCCTATGGTATTACCTGTAGCTGTAATGCACTCTAAATCTATTAAATCTTTTTTACTTAATTCATTAATAACTGCAGATATTCCACCTGCTTCATATAAATCTTGAATATGAATATTTGATGCTGGTGCTAACTTACAAAGATTTGGCACCTTTGATGACATTTCATTTATAATATCTAAATTCATTTCTAGTTTTGCTTCATTTGCTATAGCTGTTAAATGTAATACGCTATTTGTTGAACATCCTAAAGCCATATCTACAGTAAGTGCATTTCTAATAGACTTTTCATTTACTATATCTCTTGGTTTTATATCATTTTTTAATAAATTCATAACTGCCATTCCAGCATGCTTAGCAAGTATTATCCTTTCTGAATATACCGCTGGAATAGTTCCATTGCCTGGAAGACCTAATCCTAGAACTTCTGTAAGGCAATTCATTGAATTAGCTGTAAACATTCCTGAACATGAACCACATGTTGGACATGACTTACATTCCAACTCTTTTAACTCTTCTTTAGTCATTTTCCCACTTTCCACAGAACCTACTGCTTCAAATAGTGTTGATAATGATACTGCCTCGCCGTTATATTTACCTGCTAACATTGGTCCTCCACTAACAAATACTGAAGGTATATTAAGCCTTAATGCAGCCATTATCATTCCTGGTACAATCTTATCGCAATTAGGAATAAATACTAAAGCATCAAAACCATGAGCTTTCACCATACATTCAACACTATCTGCTATTAATTCTCTTGTAGCTAATGAATACTTCATACCTTCGTGACCCATAGCTATTCCATCACATACTCCTATGGTTGGAAATACTAATGGAGTTCCTCCACTGATAAGTACACCCTTTTTAGTTGCTTCAACAATCTTGTCTAAATTAATATGTCCAGGTATTATATCATTTTGTGATGTTACTATTCCTATAAGGGGTCTTTCTAACTCTTCGTCACTTAACCCTATTGCTTTAAAAAGAGCTCTATGTGGTGCTCTTCCTATACCCTTTTTAACCATATCGCTTCTCATTTACATTCACCTCTATACCTTGCTTAATCTTTCAATAACTAGTTGTCCCATTTTTCTTGTACCAACAAGAGTTGTACCTTCACTATAAATATCTTTAGTACTATAACCATCTTCTAGTACTTTAACTACAGCATTTTCAATTGCCTTAGCTTCTTCTTCTAAATTGAAACTATATCTAAGCATCATAGCTACTGATAATATTGTTGCTAAAGGATTAGCTATATCCATTCCTGCAATATCTGGTGCTGAACCATGAATAGGTTCATACATTCCTAACTTGCCCTCTCCTAAAGATGCTGATGGCAACATTCCTATAGACCCTGTTATCATGGAAGCTTCATCTGATAAGATATCACCAAACATATTTGAAGTAACTATCACATCAAATTGTGCTGGATTTCTCACAAGTTGCATTGATGCATTATCTATATACATATGATTTAGTTTTACTTCCTCATATTCTTTAGAAACTTCAATTACTGTTTCCCTCCATAGCCTTGAACTTTCTAAAACATTTGCCTTATCTACACTAGTTACCTTCTTATTTCTCTTCATAGCAGTTTCAAAAGCAATTTTAGCAATTCTTCTTACTTCTTCTTTATTATACTTTTCTGTATCGAAAGCAGCTTCTACACCATCTTCAACCATTCTTCCTCGTCTACCAAAATAAATTCCTCCAGTAAGCTCTCTTACTACAGCTATATCTATTCCATCCTTAATCACTTCTTCTTTAAGTGGAGATGCATCTCTTAATGGCTTATAAAGAAGAGCAGGTCTTAAATTGCAGTAAAGGTTCAATCCTTCCCTTAAACCAAGTAAAGCTTGTTCTGGTCTTACTTTAGCAGTAGTATTATCCCATTTATATCCTCCTACAGCACCAAGTAACACTGCATCACTACTTTCACAAAGCTTTAAAGTTTCATCTGGCAAAGGAACTCCTACTTCATCAATTGCACAGCCTCCTGCTAAAGCATATTTTATTTGAAATTTATGATTAAATTCTTCTCCAATTTTCTGTAATATAAGTGCAGCCTCCCTAACAACTTCTGGTCCTATACCATCTCCTGGTATTGCTGCTATTGTATAATTCATAAAAGCGCCCCCTTTGTTAATGATGAATGATAAGTGATGAATGATGAATTAATGATGAAACTCGAAGAGTTTCTGAAGAAATATTTTTTTAAACTCTGTGAGTTTATTCCAAAATTCATAATTCATCATTCATCATTCATAATTATCTAAGTTCATAATTATTAATTCTTGATGTAATTAATAAGTCCATTACTATTGATAATATTTTGCATAAATTCTGGGAAAGGTTCTCCTTTGTAGTTTTCATTTTTAGTGATATTTTTTATGATTCCACTGTTAAAATCTATTTCTAATTCATCCCCGTCTTCTATAGCTTTTGCCGCTTCATCACACTCAATAATAGGTAATCCTATATTTATTGAATTTCTAAAAAATATCCTAGCAAAGGTAGATGCTATTACACAGCTTATTCCACTTGACTTTATAGCTAGCGGTGCATGTTCTCTTGATGAACCACAACCAAAATTCTTTTTTGCAACGATTATATCCCCATTATTAACTTTCTTTGCAAAATTTTTATCTATATCTTCCATACAGTGGATTGCCAACTCTTTAGGATCCGCTGTATTTAAATACCTTGCTGGTATTATTACATCTGTATCTACATTGTCCCCATATTTAAAAACTCTGCCTCTTGCTTTCATTTAATAACCCCCATTTTTATAACAATTCTGGATTTGCTATCTTACCACTTATTGCTGAAGCTGCTGCAACCGCTGGACTTGCTAAGTATACCTCAGATTCCACATGCCCCATTCTTCCGACGAAATTTCTATTAGTTGTTGATACTGCCCTTTCTCCCTTTGCCAATATTCCCATATGTCCCCCTAGACATGGGCCACAAGTTGGCGTAGAAACTACAGCACCTGCTTCTATAAAATCTTTTATAAGACCTTCATTCATAGCTTCTAGATATATTTTCTGTGTTCCTGGAATAATAATGCATCTTATATCCTCATGAACCTTTTTGCCCCTTAATATCTCTGCTGCTATCCTTAAATCTGAAAGTCTTCCATTAGTACATGAACCAATAACAACTTGGTCTATTTTTACTTCCCCAATTTCATCAATAGTCCTTGTGTTATCTGGTAAATGTGGAAATGCTACTGTTGGCCTTATCTTTGATAAATCAATTTGATAAACTGCTTCATATTCAGCATCTTCATCTGCATTAAACTCTGTCCACTCTTTTTTAGAGTGTTCTTTCATATATTCTATGGTCTTTTCATCTACTGGAAATATTCCATTTTTCCCTCCAGCTTCTATAGCCATATTACATATAGTAAATCTATCATCCATTGATAGGTATCTAATTCCCTCGCCTACAAATTCCATAGATTTATATAATGCTCCATCTACTCCTATTTCCCCAATTATATGAAGTATGATATCTTTTCCACTTACCCATTTTCTTGGCTTGCCATTAAGTATAAACTTAATAGCTGATGGAACCTTAAACCAACATTTTCCTGTGGCCATTCCCGCTGCCATATCTGTTGAACCTATTCCCGTTGAAAAAGCACCTAATGCCCCATATGTGCAAGTATGTGAATCAGCCCCTATAACTACATCCCCTGCAACCACAAGACCTTTCTCCGGCAATAAACAATGTTCTATGCCCATCTGTCCAACTTCAAAATAATTACTAATCTTTTTACTCTTTACAAATTCTCTAACCACTTTGCATTGCTCTGCTGCCTTAATATCCTTATTTGGTGTAAAATGATCTGGCACAATGGAAATTTTATCTCTATTAAAAACCTTATCTATGCCTAACTTTTTAAACTCATTAATAGCTACAGGCGAAGTTATATCATTGCCTAAAATCATATCTAATTCAGCTTCAATAAGTTGTCCACTTCTAACACTTTCTAGCCCTGCATGCTTAGCTAAAATTTTTTGTGTCATGGTCATTGCCATATTATTGCCCCCTTCTTTATTTCTTAAGAAAATAATCTATCTTTTTCTTTAATAGATTTTTCTCCTCTTTCTAAACCACATATTCCTGTTCGCACCACTTCTTTTATGCCATATTCATTTAAAAGTCTTATTAAAGCATTAATTTTGCTTTCATCACCAGTAAGTTCAACGGTTAATGTACTTTGTGAAACATCTACTATTTTACTTCTAAATATTTTTACAACTTCATTTATTTCAGCTCTCTTTTCAGCATCAGCCTTTACCTTGATTAATACCAACTCTCTATAAACTGAATTATCTGATATAAGCTCTTGAATATTTATAATATCTTCTAATTTGTTTAACTGTTTTATAACCTGTTCTACTACTTCCATATCACCTGCTATTACTATAGTCATTCTTGATATATCTTCTTCTTCAGTCCGCCCTACAGTAAGGCTATCAATATTAAAACCTCTTCTTGAAAAAAGTCCTGAAACTCTAGTCAATACACCTGAAGAATTCCTAACTAGTACTGAAAGTATATGTTTCTCCATGATACACCCCCAAATCATAGCTAATACCATAAAAAAACACCATTATAACAGAATTATAATGGTGAATTATTATACTAAATTTATAACTTACACCATCGCAAGTTTTTGTATTGTTTTTACTGCATTGTAAAGATTTTACTCTTTTTTATATATGAAAGTCAATAATAATAGATTTTTTTTTCATTTTATTAATATCTAACAAAAAGCTTTTAATAACATTAATAATTCATTAAAAATGTCATATATATTTTAGTATTTTATTACCTCAATATATCAGATTTTATTTTATTAATAATCATTTTCACATTTTATTATTATTTTATAAATACATCTTTCTACTATTTTTGATATTTATTATTAAAAATAGTACTAATTCTATTTATATGTAGAAAAAAAGTGAAAGTAGAAAATTCTACTTTCACTTTTTTAATTTTTTTATATTTTACTTAATATTAAATTAACTATGCTATGAGCCATTTCATTAATTTCTTCTTGATTTTCACCTTCAAGCATAACTCTAACTAGTGGTTCTGTTCCAGAAGGTCTTATAAGCACTCTTCCTACTCCATTTAGTTTATCTTCAACTGCTTTTATTGCTTCTACTACCTCTTCATCTTCTAAGTATATATTTTTCTTATGATTAGGTACTTTTGCATTTACTAATACTTGTGGAAGTTCCTTCATTATACTAGCAAGTTCACTTAAAGTCTTATTTTTTTCTTTAATAACTTCTGCAACTTTTAATGCTGTAACTAGTCCATCACCAGTAGTATTATGATTTAAGAATATGATATGTCCAGATTGCTCTCCTCCAAGAACATATCCGTCCTTTAACATTTCTTCAAGAACATATCTATCTCCAACCTTAGTTTTGAATGTTCTTATTTCTTCTGCCTTACAAGCAATATCTAAACCTAAATTACTCATTACTGTAACAACTAAAGTATCATCCTTTAATTGCCCCTTTTCTTTTAATGCCTTTGCACAAATAGTTAAAATGAAATCTCCATTAATAAGATTTCCTTTTTCATCTACTGCTAAGCATCTATCTGCATCTCCATCAAAAGCAAATCCTACGTCACATTTTTCTCTAACTACATATTCCATTAAAGCTTCTGGATGGGTAGATCCACAATTTTCATTAATATTTGTTCCATCTGGAGTATTATTAATCACATGAACTTCTGCACCTAAGCTTTTAAAAGCGTTTACTGCAACTTCATAAGCTGCTCCATTAGCACAATCTAAAGCAACTTTTAATCCTGTAAGTTCAGTTGCTATAGTTGATTTAGCATGCTCCATATATTTATTTATGCCATCTGCTTCAAAGTGACATTTTCCTAAATCTTTTCCTATTGGACTAGGTACCCCTACAAATCCATCTTCTATTGTTTTTTGTATCTTATCTTCTAATTCATCTGATAACTTATACCCTCTATTATCAAAGAACTTTATACCATTATATTCTACAGGATTATGAGAAGCTGAAATCATTACTCCTGCATCTGCATTATACTCTCTAGTTAAATATGCAACTGCTGGTGTTGGAACTACACCTATCATTACAGCTTCAGCTCCAACTGAAAGAATTCCGGCTACTAGTGCCGCTTCTAACATATCTCCTGATATTCTTGTATCTTTTGCTACTAATATTTTTGGTTTATGAGTTCCTTCTGTTAATACAAAAGCCCCTGCTCTACCTAAATTATATGCTAATTCAGATGTTAATTCAGTATTAGCTATACCTCTAACACCATCTGTACCAAATATTCTACTCATACAAATACCTCTATTTCTTTTATCTATTAATATACTACACTAGTAAATAGCAATTTCTACTACAAACATTATTGTAACTATTATAGTATATATCCTTTGCAATTTTTTTACAAGAATCTAACTACTTGCTTTCTGGGTAAAGTCTATTTAGTACTAGATTATAACCTTCCTCACCATAATTTAAACACTTATTAACCCTGCTTATAGTTGCTGTACTAGCACCAGTAGCTTCTGCTATTTCAGTATATACTTTCTTTTCCTTTAACATCTTTGCAACCTGCATTCTTTGTGCTAATGATTTTAATTCATTAATTGTTGCTATATCTTCAAAAAATCTATAACATTCATCTTCATTTTCTAGCTTTAAGATAGCTTTAAATAATATATCTAATTCTTTTTTAAAATCTGTATTTTTAAGACTCATTACTTTCACTCCTAAATAAGCTTTTTTCAATACAATTTTATCACTTTAGCTCGATAAAGTGAAGTAATAGAATTTTATTGCTCTTGCTTTTCATTAATATCTTCTGAAAAGTCCTCATAACAGCTTAAAGTTGGCAATATCCATACTTCTCCAATACCTTCATAAACATGTAGATATTCTTTTTCACTTATATCTGAATGGTTAAAATTATTATTAATTGATTCAATAGATACATCGATAGAGCCACTCCTTAACACAGCAAACTCTCCATCTACTATAAGCTTATCATTAAATAATTTACATCTTATTATCTCATCTTCAGGAACTTGCATAAGCAAAATAACAATTCCACTTCCTCTAAGCTTTATTTGTAATTTATCTTTATCTAATAAATTTTCCCCATCTTCAATATTAATTTTAATAGAATCTTCACATATATAAAAAATATCCTCATCAATTACTATTTCTTCATCATCTAATTCAATTAAAGAAAAATACTTAAAGGATGGTTTGAAATACACTTCTCCTGTGCCGCTTAATGATATCTTTCCTGTCTTTTCTCCAACACCCAATAATCTTCTGGTGATACTTGAGGATTTAATCTTCTTATCCTTTATTTCAATATCGCCTTTCATATAGCTTAATACTTCACTTTGTATCTTTATAGTACTATTCTTTAAGATAACTTTAATTTGCCTCAACGAATCATTATTAGCATATATATCCTTTACTTGATTAAACCTTTTATAACTCGGATATCCAGCTATATTATTATATTGTAAAACCTGGAATAACGAATCTCCTACACTTTGAAAAATAACTTCTGCCTTGCTTTTAGAAGTAATAGTTGTCTTCATATAACCACCCCTTCTTTAAGTATAGACACATTTCCTCATTTTAATCTTTTCTAAAAAAAGAGCTTGAAAATCTAATTTTCAAGCACCCTGAATTAATTATGAATGATGAATTACGAATGATGAATTGTGGAATAAACTCACAGAGTTTAGAAGGTATATATTTTTAGAAACTCTTCGAGTTTCATCCTTAATTCATCACTCATCATTCATAATTCATCATTGACTTAGTTAATTATTAACTAAGTTAATAATTTATTTGTATTCTTTTGCTTCTTCTTCCCCACTTAATACTCTAATTCCACCTTGTGCTAATGCTAAAAGTTCATCTTCTCCTGGATATACTTTTACTGGTGCAATCCAACCTATGGCTTTTTTCAAATCATCTACTACAAATGGTGAATATGCTATTCCTCCAGTTAAAATTATTGCATCAACTTGACCTTTTAATACAGTTGACATGGCTCCTATTTCTTTAGCTACTTGATAAATAAATGCATCATAAACTAATTTACATTTTTCATCTCCATCATTTTTCTTATCGATAACAGATTTTAAATCATTGGTTCCTAAATAAGCAACTACTCCACCTTTTCCTACTATTTTCTTATATACTTCATCCTTACTATACTTTCCACTGAAGCACATTTTAATAAGTTCTCCAGCAGGTACTCCTCCAGCTCTTTCTGGTGAGAATGGACCATCTCCATCTAAAGTATTATTTACATCGATGACTTTTCCATATTTATGAGCACCTACAGAAACACCACCACCCATATGAGTAACTACAAGCTTAAGATCTTCATATTTTTTGCCACTTTCTTTTGCAAGTCTTTTGGCAACTGCTTTTTGATTTAATGCATGGAATATACTTATTCTTCTTAACTCTGGTACTCCAGATAATCTTGCTACATCGCTTAGTTCATCAACTACCACTGGATCAACTATAAAAGCTCTTACATCTGCTTGCTCTGCAATTTCTTGTGCTAATATTCCACCTAAATTTGAAGCATGAGGTCCTTGAACTCCTATCTTTAAATCTTCAAGTAAAGCCTTGTTTACTTCATAAGTACCGCTTGGAATTGGTTTTAAAAGTCCTCCTCTTCCTACTACTGCATCTAATGTGTTTATATTAAAGTTATTTTCTCTTAAAACATTAAGGATTACTTCCTTCCTAAAATCCTTTTGTGAATAAATAGTTTCAAATTGCCCTATTTCTTCTGCACTATGCCTTAAAGTCTTTTCAAAAATTTGTTTTTCATCTTCATAAACACCAATCTTAGTTGATGTTGAACCTGGATTTATTATTAATAATCTAAATGCCATTTTTAAACCTCCCAATAATTCTTATTTGTTTTCAGCTACTAATGCAGCTAATGCTATAGAATTAACCTTTGTTTCAAAACTATCGGCTCTTGAAGTTAAAATTACTGGTGCTGATGTACCTACCAATATTCCACCGTTTTTAGTATTAGCAGTATAAGTTAATGTTTTATACATAACATTAGCTGTTTCAATATTAGGTAATAATAAAATATCTGCATTTCCTGCAACTGGTCCGCTTATTCCCTTATGTTCAGCTGCTTCAATTGATAAAGCATTATCTAATGCTAAAGGTCCATCAACTATACAGCCTTTAATTTGCCCTCTATCGCTCATCTTTGATAATAGTGCTGCATCTACTGTTGCTTGCATATTTTCATTTACAACTTCCACTGCACATATTGGAGCTACCTTTGGTGTTGATATTCCACATGCCTTTGCTACAACCACTGAATTTCTAATTATTTGAGCTTTATCTTTTAATTCAGGATAAGTGTTAAATGCTGCATCTGTTAAAAGAATTAATCTATCAATACCTTCTATTTCAAAAACAGCTACATGAGACATTAACTTTCCTGTTCTAAGCCCAACTTCCTTATTTAATACGCTTCTTAAAAACGTTGCAGTATCTAATAATCCCTTCATAAGCATATCTGCTCGCCCTGTGGATACTAATTCAACTGCATGTAATGCTGCTTTCTTAGGATCTTCTATATTTACTATTTCAAATTTATTTAAATCCATACCTATGTTCTTTGCAATTAAAGTTATTTCTTCTTTATTTCCAACTAATATTGCATCAGCTATTCCTCTATCATTTGCTTCTTTAACAGCTTCTAAAACTGGTTCATCCTGTGCTACTGCTACTGCCACTTTTTTTCTTTGAATCCCTTTTAATTTTGTTAATAAATCATCAAAGCTCTTACTCATAATACACCTCTTAACTTTTACTTTATCCATTTTATTATATTTTTTGGTAATTTTTATAATATTTTACATTTATATTTTATCAAACTTTATCATAAATTCCTAAACTTTCAGAAAACTTTTATCTATTTTTTAACAGTACAAAAGTGGCTGACGTAGCTTCAGCGAAGAAAGCAACTTTTGTTAGCCAACCAAAAGGTTCTAAAAGAAAAATAAATCCTTACAAAAATTTAATTAATTTATTTTTCTTTTACGGTTCTTTTGGGGCACTATAATTTTCTTTTTAACGCATTAGTAACATTGTATATAAGAAATGGCTAATTTATTAGTATTGCCTATGCTAAAATTTCTATACTTTCCTAAGCGTTAAAAAAACAATGAATCAAGTATATTGATTCATTGTCATTTTTCCTAGTTATCTAGTCTTGCATATTTTCCTATGATTTTTTCGGCAACCTTTATACCATCTACAGCTGCAGAAATAATTCCTCCTGCAAATCCTGCACCTTCTCCACAAGGATAAACACCTTCAATAGAAACACTTTCAAAATCTTCATTTCTTGGCATTCTTATAGGTGCTGACGTTCTTGTTTCCACACCTGTAAGAACTGCATCATCCATGCCATACCCTTTAATTTTTCTATCAAAGTTAACTATACCTTCTTTAATTGATTCAACAACGAAGTCTGGCAGGCATTCTCTCATGTCTACAAGTTTATATCCTGGTTTATATCCTGGTGTTACAGAACCTATTTTAGTAGAAGCTCTATCCTTCATAAAATCTCCTACAAGTTGTACAGGTGCATTATAATTAGCCCCACCTACTTTATAAGCAAGCTCTTCATACTTTCTTTGGAATTCTACACCTGCTAAAACATGATCACTACCAAAATCTTCTGGATGTACTTGAACAACTAATGCTGAATTAGCATTTTCTAAGTCTCTAGCATGATAACTCATTCCATTAGTAACAACTCTTCCCTCTTCTGATGCTGCCGCTACTACTACTCCACCTGGACACATACAGAATGAATATACTCCTCTTCTACTTTCTTTACATTGATAAGTAAGCTTATAATCTGCTGCCTTCAACTTAGGATGATTATGGAACTTACCATATTGACTTTTATTGATAAGATCTTGTGGATGCTCTATTCTTACCCCGATGGCAAAAGCCTTTTGTGCCATTTCAAGACCTACTTCATAAAGCATTTCATAAGTATCTCTAGCACTATGTCCTAATGCTAATATGACAGCTTCACAAGAAATTTCTTCACCATTTACTATTATACTTTTTACCTTACCATTTTCTTTATTTATGTATTCAAGCTTAGAAGAAAATCTTACTTCTCCACCTAACTGAATAATCTTCTTTCTTATGTTCTTAACAACATCTTTTAAGATATCAGTACCAACATGTGGCTTTCCTATGTAAGTAATTTCTTCTGGAGCTCCACCTTTAACAAGCTCTGCTAAAACATAATCACATCTTTTATCTTTTATTCTTGTAGTAAGCTTTCCATCTGAAAAGGCTCCTGCTCCACCTTCACCAAACTGTACATTAGATTCTAAATCTAACTTTCCTTCTGTCCAGAATCTATCCACAGTTTCAGTTCTTTTATCCACATCTTCTCCACGTTCTATCACCAATGGTTTATAACCTTTTTCAGCTAACATTAAAGCAGCAAAAATTCCTGCTGGGCCAAATCCCACCACTACAGGTCTATTATTAAGTTTTTCACTACCTGGTTCTACATCTGGTTCATATTTGGTAGCATCTATTTTTACATCCTTATCATGTAATCTTTCCACAAGCTTTTCTTCATTTTTATGTTCTAATTCTATGGCATATGTAAGTCTTATATTATCTTTATTTCTAGCATCTAAGCTTTCCTTTATTATCTTAAAGTTTTTTATCTCATCAATAGATATTCTTAACTTTTTGCTAACTTTCTTTTTTAATATACTTATATCGTCATCTAAGCTAAGTACTATATTATTTACTCTTATAGTCATATAATCACCTTCTCAATTATTATTTCCTAATGTTAGATTATTTTATCATACCTCACATATTAATTAAACACTACGTTAATTAGTTAAGTTGTCTTCGGCTAGTTAAGGAATGAAAAATTAAAAATTCAGAAGGAAATTCCTTTATAGAATTCCTTTTTTAATTATGAATTATGGATTATGAATGATGAATTAAGGATGAAACTCCTAAGGGAGTTTCTAAAAATATATATTTAAAAGAATTTCGTAGAAATTCTCTCCTTAATTTTTTATATACTTGTATATAAAGTTTAACTAGTAAATAAGCGTAGCGATATTTACGACTTAACTTAGCCATTTATGGCTATTTAATTAAGTGCATTAGCGTAGCGTTATGCACTGGTTAACTGAATTACGGTCATTTATGGCGACTTAACTAAGTAAATGAGCGTAGCAACATTTACTTTTTAATTAAAAAATAAAAAGCCCCTTGGGGCTTTTTATAACATCAATTGATAATTCATAATTCATAATTCATCATTAACTACTATGGCACTAAAGTGCTTTCCTCATCGGTGGTTGTTTCATCAAAAACACCCTCGCTGATTTCTTCTTTAGTTATATTTATTATTACGCTTTCAACACTGCTTATTTCAACACCTTGAACATCTCCTGTAATATTAACAGCTGGAGTTTCTGTGTATTGCCCTGCTTCAGTTATTGAAGATAAATCTATACTAGCTACTATATTTTCTATACTTATAGAATCTAGTTTGCTTTTACTACCTTTAAGTACAATCTTTACTTTATTTGATGAAGCTGTCATATTAAGACCACTTGCTAAACCGCTTGTGGTGTACTCTACTTCAAATACTCTTGTTACTTCATTTTCTTCATTTTCCTTAGTTTCTTCCACTTCAATACTTACTGTAACATATGATATACTTGCTTTTTCTATTCCATCTGGAAAAATTAAAGCAACTTCCTTATTACTGTCTTTTGTTATTATAGATAAATCAATATTTTCCGTGTATATTTCATTGATACTGTCTAAAACCTCTTTAGGACCTGTTATTTCCACATAATCCTGTGATAATTCCATTGATGTTATATTAACATTATCATTGGCACTACCTGTAGTACCCACCTTAATAGGTACTGATTTTCCTGAGTTTACTTTTATAATAACCTGCACTCTTTCAGTTGAAAGTTTTACACCTTCTACAGTATATCCACTATCATCTATAGGTATAACTTCATAATTTTTAACTATATCTTCTGAAACATTATCTTCTTGACCTAATACCACAACTTCCTTAACTTGACTCACTAGTGAATGTGGTCCAGATACTGTCACTGTTTCTGGCTCTATTTCAGGCTGTGCAGCATAATAATTCACTTTGGCTGCTACATCTATTCTGGATTCAACTTTAAAATCTTTTTCTATAAGTTCTTCTATTTTTACTGTCACAACTAAATTAGAAGTATTCTTCACAGTAACATTTGATGGGGTATCCACTATGGTTATGGGGATTGAATTATCACCTACCTTTAATGCATATTCATCTAAATCTATCTGAATTGAAAAATCATCCTTATTTAATTTATATACATCCTGGCTATACCCTTCAACTTTTAAATCTACATAAATATTTTGATTTGGTACTAATGCTATTCCCTGATCTGATAAAGCATTAGCATTTAAAAGCTGTACCGGAACCTTGCTTACTTCTACAGTCCTTATTGGATTTTCAGTATTTGTTACATATAGCCATAACCCAATGGATATAAAAAGCGATACAACTTGAACTATTATTTTTTGCTTAGTTTTCCAGCTATCCATCCCTTCACCTTCTTGCTTGCAGTTTTAACTCTTTTATTTTCTCTTTCTTCCATTATTTTTAATAGTATAATCTTCAATCTGTCTCTATCATAATTTCTTGTAAGCCTTCCGTTGATGGCTAATGAAATTATTCCTGTTTCCTCTGAAACCACTATCACTAAGGCATCAGATATTTCAGATAATCCTATCGCCGCTCTATGTCTTGTACCAAGCTTTTTATTTATATCTTGATTAGTAAGTGGCAACACACATCCTGATGCTAATATTCTTCCTTTTCCTATTATTGTTGCACCATCATGTAATGGTGTATTAATAACAAATATATTCTCTAGAAGATTTGCTGATATTTTTGAGTCTATCTCTGTACCTGATGCTATTAACTCTCCAAGTCCTGTTCCTTGTTCAATGGCAATTAATGCTCCTGTTTTAGTTTCTGCAAGATTAATAACTGCTTCAACTATTTCATTTACATTTTTATTCCTCTGTTCTTCATTTTCAAAGCCATGCTTATCTTCAAAAGCGCTTCTTCCAAGGTGCTCCAATGCCCTTCTTATCTCAGGCTGAAAGATAATTACCACTGATAAGACACCTATAGCTAATGTCTTATTTAATATGTAATATAACATTGATAAATTAAATAAATAACTTATTGGTATTAATACTATAATTAAAGCAATTCCTTTTAATAATTGTTCTGCTCTTGTTTCTTTTATTAAAAAGTATCCTTTATAAAAAATAAAAGCCACAACTACTATATCTATACATGCACTTATTGAAATATTTCTTAAGGCATTTACAATCATTGAAACCAACTCTTCCATAACTTCACCACCATTACTTTTCTATTTAAATTATACACTATAACTTATCTTTTTTAACAATATCTATAATATTTTTAAGTTTATCTTAATAAATTTATGTAAAGACAATTTTTCAAGGATGTGATTTTTAATGAATATCAATAAAGAGTATTTTAAAAAGAATTTTAACTTCATAATTTGTCTTACAATATCTATTATCATTACCTCAACCTGTGTTATTCTTTTAAATATTAGCTCTAATATAAAAAGCACCACTGCCTCTAGTAATCTTTCAACTTATGCTCTTATAGCTAATAATATTAATTCAATTAATTCTTCACTTAATAATTGTATTGCAGATACTTCACTAAATATCGATGCAGCTTCATCTTTATTAAAAAATGGCCTTTCTGATCTAGATAATTGCAAAACATCTTTAGCTAATTTAACATCTAATAACAATAGCCAAATAGCTATTAATCTACTAAAAGCATTGGATAATACTTATGATTTATACACATATTGCCTTAACTACATTTCTACATATGAAGACTATTCATTAGATGAACTTACAGCTAATTTAGATGCCTTAAAAAATAACTGTATTGCTTCTTATTCCAAGCTGTCTGATGAAGGCATTTCACTTAATTATAGTAGTTCTTTAGAAAACTTTTTATACGCATTTGTTTCTCATTATTCTAAATTAAATCAAAGTAAGATTCAAAGTGAACTTAAAAATGCACAAGTTGCAGAATTTATTACTAAGCTTTCAACTATCTCTAATAACTTTTCCAATCTTTTAGAAGACCTTAAACCAGCAGTTGAGCGTATTCGTGAAGAAAATAGAAGCTTTGATTCCATTCTTAATGATTTAAATGATAAAGAAGATTCCTTTAACTCTTTAAAGAAAGATTTAAGCACACTCTCTATTCCGGAAGGTTATTTAAATTATTATAATAATTTAAATGATATATTTTCTTTGTATTCATCTTATTTAAATTCAATCCGTACTGCAATAATCTATGAACGCTCTTCTTCTGGATATGAAAAAAATAAAAACGTAATTGATAAAAATTATGATACTGCTTATGAAAAGTATAATAATGTTTTAGACAATATCCATGAATTTTTAAGCTTATTAGAAAATTCTTAGTATTATTTTTCTCCTTATGGTTACACTATATTCTGATTGGGTTGTAACCAAAAGGAGGTTTTTTATGAAATTGGTTAATTTTTTAATTATTTTTATTTTAACCCTTTCTCTTTCAGCGAATATTAGCTGCAAAGGTTATGAACTAGCAGATAATATTAATTTATTAAAAAATTTAAAGTATGATGAAAATGTTGAAAGCTTAAATTGCTCTAATGAGAGCTGTATAGATTTATCTGATAATGATTATGTAGAAGTTTTTTCAGATAATAATAGTTCAATTTATTTAACAGAAAATGACATATATATTATGTCTCAAGTTGTATATGCTGAAAGTAAAGGCGAGCCATTTGAAGGAAAGGTAGCCGTAGCATCTGTAATCTTAAACCGTGTGTTAAGTCCACAATTTCCTGATACGGTTCAGGAAGTAATATTCCAACCCTATGCTTTTTCTTGCGTAGTGGATGGAAAGATTACCGTTGAGCCATCATCAGAGTGTTTTGATGCTGTTTATGATGCCATCAAAGGCTATGATCCAACTGGCGATGCGTTATTTTTTTATAACCCTGAAACCGCAACCTGCAGCTGGATGAAAAGTGTAGAAAAATCTGATACTACTTTGATAGGTCAGCATTTATTTTTCTCTTTGGCTTATTAAGAAATAAGAGGCTATATCTTACTTAGATATAACCTCTTATTTTTTATTAATAAAAAATATTATCTGTAATAGCCTTACCATTTTCCACAACTATTTTTCCTTTGGCTATTACACTATCTATCTTTAAATCTTTATCATCTATAATAACTAAATCTGCATCTTTGCCTGCTTCAATAAAGCCTTTACTCCTTAATTTTAATAACTCTGCCACATTTGAAGTTATTACTTTAATAGCCGTTTCCATTGGAATATTATATTGTTTCACAGCTTCCTTAACTTCTCCATATAAACTTGATACATTGCATATTCCTAATCCTAATAATTTACCTTTATCAAAAACAGGCATACTTCCATTGCCATCAGAAGAAAATGTTATATTTTCTATATTAACTCCTTTACTTAATAAATATGCCAATGCTTCTGATGCTCTCATTTCTTCAGGCTCTAAATGCTTTGGGTCTGAACTTGTGGTTAAGTCTATATACCCATTCTTCTTGGCATATCTTAAGCCTTCATTTAATAACTGTTTACTTCTGTTAAGATGGGTTGGTAATAATTGTGTTGTGGGTATTTCTGTTTCCTCTATCATTTTAAAAAGATAATCTAATTTTTTCTTGCCATCACCTAAATGGATATTTACAATCCCAGCTTTTCCTGATAATAATCCACCTACCCTTGTTTCTGATACAGCTCTAATAAATTCATCATAAGTAGGCTGTGTGCTTCTATGATCTGATAAAGCAATTTCTCCTACTCCTATTATCTTTTCTATCAATATTACATCTTTCTTTATGCTGCCTGTTAAGGTCTTTACAGGTATATCATATGACCCTGTATAACAATATGCTGTTATTCCCTCTTCTTCTAATGCATTTGCTTTTGCTAAAAGTGTTTCCATATTTCTACATACAGAGTCAGTACCTAAACATCCTACCACTGAAGTTATTCCACTTTCTATGAGAGTTTTTACATTTATCTCTGGAGTACGGGTGCCAAATCCACCTTCGCCACCTCCACCAATAATATGAACATGTGAATCTATAAATCCAGGAAGGCATGCCTTTCCACGTCCATTTATCCTTCTAATTGTAAGAAAATCTTCTGGTACTTTTACTTTGTCATATATTCCTTCTATTTTCTCTCCTGCTAAAACTATTGTTTTTATACCTAAATTTTTGGGATGATAAACTTTAATATCCTCAATTATAGTAATTATAGTTATTCGCCTCCTTTATTTAGAGATTATTTGAGAGATCTTGCTGTTATTATATATGGAATTACTAAACTCCTTCTTTATATGTTCTGCGTATTCTTTACTCTTATTTAAATCTGTATCTTCATATGCTAAGGCTAATTTGTAATATATTTCCTCAATATATGTTTCATCATATTTAGCAATATATTCTTCATAATATCCTATAGCTTCTTTAAACTGATTCTTTTCGTAATAACATGATGCTAGTAAGAATAATATATGCTTATGATAATATGTATCTAAATCACTATTATAAGCACTTTTTAATACTTCTATTGCATCATCATATTTTTCTCCATCAAATAAATCAATTGCCTGTTCATATGCTTTTTCAATTTCTTCTTCTGAATAAAGCTTATTAATTTGCTCCTTTTCTACATCTTCTAATATAGTGACATCATTAGCCTCTTCATTTATCATTATTTCTTCATTTACCACTAGACCATCATTTTTATTAGATAAAATATCTTTATTATCTTTATTGCCTATATTTATTACATTAAATATGGCTGTAGCACTTATTAATATTAGTAAGATTATCATACCCATCTTCTTCATTGAACTTTTGAATTCATCTCTTGGATCTTGTAAATATCCATTGATTTGATTCTTTATTTCAAGAGCTGTCTTTCCTTCTTTATTGATATTCAGTGCCTTTTCATTGAATTCCATGGCTCTTAAATAGTTGCCTTTTCTTAAGTAGCATATTGCTAAAGAATTATTAACATTTATGCTATTAAAGTCACTGACCCTGCATTTTTCTAACTTTTCTAAGGCATCATCTATTTTAAATTCTCTAATGTCACTTTCTGCTAAAGAATATAACTTAAGGTTTTCCTCATCTTTTTTTGCATCATTAAGATAAATTTTTGATATTTCATCATTATTATAATGGCTATTTATCTGCCATACAGCTATTGCTCCCTTTAAATCTCCTTTTATATATAATAGCATTCCCTTTAAATTTAATAATCTCACATCTTTTAAATTTAAAGATATGCCTTTTTCACATTGTTCCAATGCTTTCTCAATATAGCCTCCATGGTAATTATCCATGGCCTTTTCATATATTTTATTAAGTCTATTTCCCATCATTGTCTCCATTAATTAAAATTTACTATATATACTATCGTTATTATATATACAATACTAAACCAAGTATTGCAGCAATTACAATCACCAATATAGGATGTACTTTTTTTGACCAAAGTACCACTGCAATTATTAAAGTAATAACAATACTCTTCCAATCCTTATAAGCATCTACTGCCAAATCCCAAAAAGCATATATTATCAGTGCTATAAGTGCTGGCCTCATTCCTAATAGTGCTGATTTAACTATTTTAGATTCCTTAAATTTATCCAAGACCCTATTTATGATTATCACTAAAATAAATGAAGTAGTTATTACCCCTAAAGTAGCAACTATACTACCTATCACTCCATTAATCTTATATCCAACAAAAGTTGCCGAATTAATTGCCACTGGCCCTGGCGTCATTTGTGAAATACCAATTATATCGGTAAATTCGGTACTGCTTATCCAATTATTTTTCTCCACAATCTCCTTTTGAATAAAAGGAAGCATTGCATATCCGCCGCCAAAACTAAAAGTTCCTATCTTTAAAAAGGCTAAATATAATTTTATTAATAATTTCATAGCTATACCTTCCCTCTTAAAAATATTGCTCCATAAAGCCCTGACACTATTATTACCACCACAGGATTTATATCAAAAAATATTAATGCAATTAGTGAAATAACTATTGTTATAAGGCTTCTTAGATTTTTGGGTATTCCTTTTCCTAAACTTATAGCCCCTACTAATACAAGCATTGGTACTGCTGCTGTTATTCCCATAAAAGCAGCATTAACATAGTAATTATTTCTAAATTGCATGAAAAAGGCAGCTATTAAAATAATTATCACGAAAGATGGTAATATTACTGCAATTAAGGCTGATATGGCGCCTAAAATTCCAGCTATCCTATACCCTAAAAAAATGGATGTATTAATGGCCATTGCACCGGGAAGACTTTGAGCCACTACCAACACATCCATAAACTCATCTTTATTAAGCCATTTCTTATTGCTAACTACTTCCTGTTCAATTAATGGAATCATTGCATATCCACCACCAAAAGTAAATGCTCCAATCTTAAATATAGATAGAAAAATATCAAAAATAATTTTCATAAAATCACCACCCAAGATTATTATACCTAAATAATGTAAAGCAAATACTAATGTCATTAAAAATAAAAAAATTAATACCATCTAACCTTTTACATAAAAAATAAGAGGTAAAGTATTTAATAACTTTACCTCTTATTTTTTATATTATTCTTGTTCTAAGATTATTTTCTTAGCATTTAAGATTGAAGTAGCACTCATTGAGAACTCATCTAGTCCGTATTCAACAAGTGTTGGAATAGCAGCTTCATCTCCTGCCATTTCTCCACACATTCCAACCCATTTACCATGCTTATGAGCTCCATCTATAGTCATCTTTATTAATCTTAATACAGCTGGGTGCATTGGATTGTAAAGGTATGAAACTTTTTCGCTCATTCTGTCAGCAGCTAATGTGTATTGGATTAAGTCGTTTGTTCCTATTGAGAAGAAATCAACATACTTAGCTAATTCATCAGCCATTACTGCAGCTGCAGGGATTTCAACCATGATACCCCATTGAATTGAATCTGAAGTAGCTATTCCTTCAGCATGTAATTCTGCTCTACATTCTTCTACGAATTCTTTTGCAGCTTGGAATTCTTCTAATCCTGAAATCATCGGGAACATAACTGCTAATTTACCGTATACTGAAGCTCTAAGTAAAGCTCTTATTTGAACTTTGAATATGTCTTTTCTATCTAAACATAATCTTATAGCTCTGTATCCTAAGAATGGGTTCATTTCTTCTGGTAATGGTAAGTAAGGTAATACCTTATCTCCACCGATATCTAATGTTCTTATAACAACTTGTTTTCCGTTAGCTTTTTCTAATACAGTTTTGTATGCTTCAAATTGTTCTTCTTCAGTTGGAGCTGCATCTCTATCCATGTATAAGAATTCAGTTCTGAATAAACCTACACCATCTCCACCGTTAGCTAAAACTTGATCTATATCTTCTGGCTTACCGATGTTTCCACAAACTTCTACTCTTTTACCTGATTTAGTAACTGTTTTAACTTCGATAAGTTTCTTTAATTCTTCTTGTTCTGCTTTGAAAGCTTCTTGCTTAGCTCTGTATTCTGCTACTACTTCTTCTGAAGGGTTAATTATAGCTATACCTTTAATACCATCAACTATAACTAAGTCTCCATTTTTAACTGAAGTAGTTATATCTCCTAAACCAACTACTGCTGGTATTTCTAATGTTCTAGCCATGATAGCTGAGTGAGAAGTTCTTCCTCCAATGTTAGTTAAGAAACCAACAACTAATGATCTATCTAATTGAGCTGTATCTGATGGAGTTAAATCGTGAGCAACTACAACTGTGTTCTTTTCAGTTATAGCGAAATCACTTCCACCTTTTCCTGCTAAGTTAGAAATTATTCTCTTAGAAACGTCTTTAACGTCAGCTGCTCTTTCTCTCATATATGCATCTTCCATTGATTCAAATATCATAACGAAAGTATCTGTTACCATTTGAACAGCTTTCATTGGATTTATGCTTTCATTTTCTATAGTGTTTTCCATTTCTCCAGCAAATCCTGGGTCATCTAATAATTCTAAGTGTGCTGCGAAAACTTGAGCTTCGTGCTCACCGATTTCTTCTAAAGTCTTAGCTTTGATAGCTTCTAATTGAACTTTTGAAGCTTCTAAAGCTTTGTTTAATTCTTCTTTAGCAGCAGCAACATCTGTTACCTTCTCATCTGTTATAACTATTTCTTCATGTTGTTGAATAAATACTTTACCTATTGCATATCCTTTTGAAGCAGCAATACCATTTTTCATTGCGATTTCCTCCCTGCATTATAACAATGTAATTGTTTAACATTGTAATTCCATAGTTAATTAAAATATTATGATTATCTTTTAATTATAACATAAATTCTCTGAATATTATCAAAATTTCTTGAATTTTTAATATATTCTCAAAATTCCTTATATTTTTTTGAATAAGTAACATAATTAAAACACTTTTTTTGTTATTTTTCCCATAATAGTACTGTAAACGTTACTCTTAAAGATCATCTATTAATACACTAGCCTTTGCATATGCTGTAGATTTTGCTTCAAAAAAGTCAGTTTTTACTGAATTTGCATCTGCTAAAATATCTACCCATTTAGCTGGATTTTCATCATAACCTTCAAAAATAGCTTCAAATCCAATTTCTTTTAGTCTTCTATTTCCTAAGTATTTTATATAACTTTCAATTAAATTACTATTTATCCCTTGAATTTTATCACCAATTACATATTTTCCCCAGTTAATTTCATTTTCAACACCGATTTTCATCATTTGTCTTAACTCTTCTTTTAATTCTTCTGTAAATACTTCCGGTTCTTCTTTCATAAGCTCTCTAATTATGCTTCTAAATAACCAAAGGTGAGTATTTTCATCTCTATTAATATATCTTATTTCTTGAGCTGAACCTGGCATCTTTCCGTTTCTCTCTAAATTGTAGAAGAACATAAAGCCAGAATAGAAGTATATCCCTTCTAGGATGTAATTGGCCATAACTGCCTTCACTAGATTTTCTACAGTAGGCTCTTCTAAAAAGCTATTATATTGAGCTCCTATAAATTTATTTCTTTCTAATAATACTTCATCATCTTTCCATTGATATAGTATTTCATTTCTCTTTTCTGGAGAACATATAGTATCCAGCATATAGCTATAGCTTTGAGAGTGTACAGCTTCTTGGAAAGCCTGTATTGTAAGACATAAATTAATTTCACTAGCTGTAATATAATTATTTATATTTCCTAAATTAGCTGTCTGTATTGAATCTAAGAATATTAAAAATGACAGTATCTTATCATATGCAGTTTTTTCTGCCTCTTCTAACTTGTTATAGTCTTTTAAATCTTGTGCTAAATTAATTTCTTCAGGTATCCAAAAATTATTCATCGCTTGTCTATACCACTCTGAAACCCATCCATATTTCATATTATTAAAATCATTTAAGTTAGTAGTATTACCATTAATCATTCTTTTTTTACTGACTTCAACATCCCCATTTTCATTAAATAAAGCTCTCTTTTTTACATCCATATTATTTACTCCCAAATATTTTATATTTTTATTATGCTGAGCAACTTTCACACTCTTCCACTGTTAGTGATTTTGATCTTACATAATATATTGATTTCACTCCACATTTACATGCATTTATATATAAATTCATTATTTGTCTCATAGTAAAATCTGTTGTAATGTATAAATTAAAAGATTGTCCTTGATCTATATGTCTTTGACGTATTCCATTAACTTTAACACTAAAGTTTTGATCTACATTATATGCTGAATTATAGAACCAGAAGTTTTCCCAGCTTAAATTAGGTGCTGTCTTTGGTACTATGCTTCCTTTTTTCTCTTCTAGCCAAAATCTTGCCATAACTGGATCTACACCTTCTGATGTACCTGCTATAGTAGCTGTTGAACCGTTTGGTGCTACTGCTATTAAGTATCCATTTCTTAATCCATTTTCATTTACTTCCTTCTTTAACTCATTCCATCTTTCACTAGAATAATCTCTTAATTTAAAGTAATCTCCATTTTGCCAATCAGAGCCTGCAAAGCATTCATATGAACCTTTTTCTTTAGCAATCTTCATACTTGCTTTTATTGCATAATAATTAATATTTTCATATACTTTATCAGCAAACTCTAAGTGCTTTTCTTCTCCCCAGTGAATTTTGTTGTTAGCAAGCATATGATGATATCCACTGGTTCCAAGGCCTATTGCTCTATATTTCTTATTAGTGATTTCAGCAAATGGAATAGCATAGTAATTTAAATCAATTACATTATCCATGGCTCTTATTTGTGTTTCTACAACATATTCAATTTCCTTTTCATCATTTACATTAACATTACCTAATACTATTGATGAAAGATTACATACAACGAAATCACCAGCTTTTGTTTTTTCAATTACTATTTTATCCCCATTTTTATCAAAGACTTCTTTTTGTTGTATTTCCATTGCACTCATGTTTTGCATTATTTCCGTACAAAGATTAGAAGAATAAATAATTCCCTTATGCTTATTTGGATTCATCTTATTAACAGTATCTCTGTAAAATGCAAATGGTGTGCCTGTTTCTGCTGCACTTTTTATAATTAATCTTACAATATCTTTAACACTCATGACACGCTTAGAAATTCTATCGTCATTAACACATTCATAATACTTTTCTTCCCACTCTTCACCATAGAAATCTTCTAATGAATATCCTTTAACAACTTTAATCTCATGAGGACACATCATGTACCAATTTGCATTAATATCTTCCTCTGCCAATCTCCAGAATAAATTTGGATAACATAATCCTGGAAAAACATCATGAGCTTTCTTTCTATCATCTCCATTATTAGTTCTTATTTGAAGAAACTCTGGAATATCTTTATGCCATGCATCAAGCCATATTGCTACAGATCCATTTCTAACTCCAAGCTGATCTACTGCTATTGCAGTATCATTAAATAATTTAATCCATGGAATAACCCCTCCAGCAGCTCCTTTAAAACCTCTTATACTTGATTCTAAGGCTCTAACCTTTCCTATGTATATTCCCATTCCACCACCAAATTTAGAGACATTGGCAAAGTTATCTAGAGATTTATATATTCCATTTAAACTATCATCAACTGTATCAATGAAGCATGAGCTTAATTGATAAAATGGCTTTCTTGCATTAGACATAGTTGGCGTTGCCATTGTAGCTTTTAATGAACTTAAAACATCGTAGAATCTCTTAGCCCATTCTATTCTCTTATATTTTTCTTCTGGAATTGCTAAATGCATAGCTATTCCCATAAACATCTGTTGTGGCAACTCTAATGTATTCTTATTATAATCATGTATTAAATATCTTTTAGCTAGTAAATCAATTCCGCTATAAGTAAATAGATAATCTCTTTCTGGCTTTATATATTTTTCTAATTCAGCTACTTCTTCTTGTGAATAATTTTCTAAAATATATTTTCCATATAAATTTTTTGCGGTCATTTCTTCAATAAAATTATAAAAATTGCTATATGGTTTTTCTTCTTTTAATCCTCTATTATTACTTACTTCTTTGTATAACTTATAAATATATATCTTTGAAGCTGCATACTGCCACTTTGGTTCACTTTCTGTTGTTAATTCTAAAGCACATTGCATAACAGATAATAATATTTCCTCTTCAGTCATTCCTGGTCTTATTATATTACTACAGCTTTTAATTAATTTTTCTTCATTATATATTCCATCTTTATCCTTTATATCTTCTATAGCAAATTTACATATTTTATTCATTTAGCCATTTCCTCTCTTCTACTACATATAGTATATTCTATATACATATTTTCATTATTCCACACAATATATTGTCTTATTATAAACTCACATTTTTAATTTGTAAAAATAGTTTTTTTATTGTTTTACTCTAATTTTTTAAAAATTTTCTTTTTTTCCTCTTCTATTCTCTTTTAATCAATAGTTTTTATTTATTAATAATTAATATCTGTTGGTAAAATTTTTTCCACTTCCTATTGCCTGTCCTTTACTATATAATCTATTATATTAATTGAAAATCTAAAGATATTGATAAGGAGAACTTTTATGAAGATGTTTTTAAAAAACAAGATAGTTATTCTAGATATTATACTTATAATTTGTGGAACATTTATTTCTTCATTGGGAATAAACTTATTTATTTCTAATGCTAGACTTCTTAGTGGTGGTGCAACAGGTATCGCACTTATTTTTGAATATGCTATGAACATTCCTTCAGGGCTTATTGTATTCTTAATAAACATTCCATTATTCTTTATAAGTTATAAATTTTTAAGCAAACGCTTTACAATATATACTGCTATAGGAATGATTTCATTCTCTACAGCACTTATTGTAACTAAGCCACTATCATCATTAGTGCGTGTAGATGATCTACTTCTTTATTGCATTTATGGTGGTGTGATAAATGGTATTGGTGCTGGACTAGTTTTTTCAAGAAATGGTTCCACTGGAGGAACTGATATTATTACCATGGTAATTCGAAAAAAACACCCTAATTTTGAAATAGGTACGGTTAATTTCTATTTCAATTTAATAATTGTTGCTATTGGTGCATTGATCTTTGGATTACCTCAAGCACTTTACACATTAATATCAATGTATATTCAAGGATTTGTTATTGATAAAGTAATTAATGGATTTAATAGCAAAAAGCTATTCCTGGTATTGACTGATCGCGAAAAAGATATTATTGATTTTGTATTAAAAGATATGAATAGAGGAATAACTTCCTTAATGGCTGAAGGTGAATTTACAGGACATAAGAGAAAACTTCTATATGTAGCTGTAACCACTTCTCAAATGGTCAGTTTAAGAAGAAAAATTTTAAATATAGATCCAAATGCTTTCATTACCATAGTTGATGTTTCAGAAGTAAAAGGTAACGGATTCCAATCAATATAACAAAAACACAGCTTAACAGCTGTGTTTTTCTAATTATGAATTATGAGTGATGAATGATGAATTAATGAATAAACTCACAGAGTTTATAAAATATATATTTTTCAGAAACTCTTCGAGTTTCATCCATAATTCATCATTCGTAATTCATCATTCATCATTATCTAAGTTCATCATTATCTAAATGCTTTTCAAGTATTGAGCTTGTCCTATTTCATATAGATTATTTCCTTCACTATCTATAATAACTGTAAGTGGCATGTCTTTCACTTCTATTCTTCTTATTGCTTCTGCTCCTAAGTCCTCATAGGCCACAATTTCTGAAGATATTATACATTTGCTTATAAGTGCTCCTGCACCTCCTATGGCTCCAAAATAAATGGCTTTATTTCTCTTAATTCCTTCAACTACTTCCTCACTTCTTGCTCCCTTACCAATCATTCCTTTTAACCCTAAGTCTAAAAGCACTGGTGCATATTTATCCATTCTATAACTTGTAGTTGGACCTGCCGAACCAATTACTTGCCCTGGTTTTGCTGGTGTAGGTCCTACATAATATATCACTGCATCCTTAAGCTCAATAGGTAGCTTTTCTTTTTCCTCTATAAGTTTAACAAGCCTTCCATGAGCTGCATCCCTTGCCGTATAAATTATTCCGTTTAATAAGACATTGTCTCCAGCCTTTAAATTTACAGTTTGTTCTTCAGTTAAAGGAAGATATATTCTCTTTTCCATAAATATCACCTATAAAACCCTTTCTTTGTGTCTAGTAGCATGACAATTTATATTTACTGCAACTGGAAGTCCTGCAATATGAGTAGGATATGTTTCTATATTTAAAGCTAATGCTGTAGTCTTTCCTCCAAATCCTTGAGGCCCAATACCTATTTTATTTACCTCTTCTAACAACTCTTTTTCTAAATTGCCATAAAACTCATCAGTATTATTTTCATTAACAGGCCTTATTAATGCTTTTTTAGCAAGATATGCTGCTTTATCAAAGCTTCCACCTATACCAATACCTATTACTATTGGTGGACATGGATTAGGACCAGCCATTCTTACTGTTTCAAGTACAAAGTTCTTTACACCTTCTAATCCATCAGATGGTTTCAGCATAGCAATCCTACTCATATTTTCCGAACCAAAGCCCTTAGGTGCTAAGGTTATTTTAACTTTATCTCCTGGCACCATATTGTAATATATTAATGCTGGAGTATTATCATTAGTATTTACTCTATGTAATGGATCTTTAACCACTGATTTTCTTAAAAACCCTTCTGCATATCCCTGTCTTACACCTTCATTAATTGCCTCTTCCAAGCTTCCTCCTGTTATATGGACATCTTGTCCAATATCAATAAATACACAAGCCATTCCTGTATCCTGGCATATTGGCATCTTTTCTGCTGAAGCTATCTGACTATTTTCTAGTATCTTATTTAAAATATTATTTGCTATTGGCCATTTTTCATTTTTTTCTGCCTTTTCTATTGCTTCTTTTACATCATTAGGCAAATAGTAATTTGCTTCTATTGATAACTCCTTAACTGTCTTTATTATTTCATTTACATTTATAGTTTTCATAAAATCCCCCCTTATATTTAAATTTTATACACTTTCTTACATATATTCAATAAAAAAAGTGTAGTTTAAAAGCTACACTTTTTTAATGATGAATGATGAATTATGAGTTATGAATTAAGGTAGAAACTCGAAGAGTTTCTAAGAAATATATTTTCTAAACTCTATGAGTTTATTCCACAATTCATCATTCGTAATTCATAATTCATCATTATTTAAGTTCATCATTATTTAAGTTAATCATTATCTAAGATTTCCTTGGAAATGTCTCTATCCTTAGGTTGCTCCATTACTTTCTTCTGTTGAACTGTCATCACTAAAGTACTGATCAATTCCTTTAACAATTCCATCTACTAATAATTGCTGATGATTATCTGTTTTCAATTTACTTTCTTCATCACTATTTGATAAGAAACCACATTCCACTAATATAGATGCCCCTTCATATTTATCTCTTAAAATTAAATAAGCTTGCCCTGCTGGTTTAGCTACTCTTTTATTACCATCATTAACAGTTGCCTTTATAGAATCCTGTACCACATTTGCTAATCTTTCACTATCAGCGTTAGATGCATACCATACTTGTGCCCCAAAGCATTTTGCTTGAGGAAACATATTTTCATGGATAGAAATAAAAATATCGCAATTAGTTTCAGTTTTTAATGAAACTCTCTTTTTTAAATCTTCTCTCTTTTTTTCCTTTATACTTTTTCCATTTTCATATAAACCAATATCACTATCTCTAGTCATAAAGACTTTATATCCTCTATCTTCTAAACTATCTCTAAGCTTTAATGCTATAGATAAATTAATTTCTTTTTCCACAGTACCATTTTTAGAAATTGCCCCTCCATCAATTCCTCCATGACCTGGGTCTATCAAGATTATTTTTTCATTTAATTCTTCAGCCTTTACCACTATATTACCTGAAAGAATTAAAAACATACTTATAAAAACTATTATTAACTTCTTCATATTGCTCCTCCACAATCTTTTATCTTTCCTATCTTTATTATGTTTAAAAGCTCTTTTATTATTCTAATGGTAATAATAAAAAAAGTGGCTAACACCACGCTTCAGCGAAGAAAGCAACTTTTGTTAGCCAACCAAAAGGTTCTAAAAGAAAAATAAGTCCTTACAAAAATTTAATTAATTTATTTTTCTTTTACGGTTCTTTTTGGGCACTATAATTTTCTTTTTAACGCATTAGTAACACTGTACATAAAAAATAGCTAATCTATTTATATTACCTATGCTAAAAATTTTATACTTTCCTAAGCGTTAAAAAAGACTAGAGGATTTTCTCCTCTAGTCTCTATGATTAGTTGTTTTCAATAACACTCTCTGCTATATTAGTTGAATGATCTCCAATTCTTTCTAAATTGCTTAATATGTCTAAGAATATAGCTCCTGTATATGCATTACATCTTCCGTCATATAATCTCTTAATATGAAGATCTCTAAATCTTTTTTGCTTCTTATCAATTTGAGCTTCAACTTCAACTATACTTCTTGCTTTACTAACATCTCTGCTTTCATAACTTTCAATTGCTATATCTAAAGCTTCTAAAGTTGATGAATAAATGCTTTCTAATTCTTCTATTGCATCTTTAGAATACTCTAATGATTTATTTATTTTTTGTAATGTTAAATCAGCTAAGTTTTCAGCATGATCTCCTATTCTTTCAATGTCATTTACTATATGGAATGTAGCAGCTACTATATTCTTTTCTTTATCTGATAATTCACATTTAGAAAGTTTAACTAAATATGTAGTTATTGATTCTTCTAATATATTTATAATCTTTTCATTTTCATAAACCTTTTGAACTAATGATTCATCGTTTGTCTTAAAGGCATCTATTGATAAAACTAAACCTTTTTTAGCTTTTGTAGCCATTCTGATAGTTTCTTTTATTACTTGTCCAGCTGCTATTACTGGAGTTTCTAGTAATCTATCATCAATATATTTAGGACCTTGCTTTTCATCTTCATCTTCACCTGGTATTATCCAAGTAACTAACTTAATTAATATAGGTATTAACGGAAGCATAATCAGCGTGTTAGTAATATTAAATATTGTATGTGCATTAGCTATTTGTTTACTTACTACTGATGACATACTTGAAACTATTTCTGCAAGCCATCCTGTTGCTAGTAATGGTAAGAATATTAATGTACCTGTAACATTAAATATTAAATGCATCATTGCTGCTCTATGGGCTGTTTTATTTGTTCCTACTGTTGATAACATTGCTGTTATACATGTACCTATATTACATCCAAGAACTATTGGTAATGCTCCAGCAATTGAAATTGCTCCTGCATTTGCTAAAGCAACTAATATACCAGTTGTTGCTGATGAACTTTGTAATACAGCAGTAACTAATGCTCCGGCAATAACTCCTAAGTACCATTTATCTGCAATAGTTAATAATATTTGTTGGAACATTGCTGATTCTCTTAAAGGTTCCATAGCTTCACTCATCATTCCCATACCGATGAATAAAATACCAAACCCTAAAATAATATTCCCAATTTCTTTTTTCTTTTGCATCTTTGCAAACATTACAATCATTGCACCAACGAAAACGAATAAAGGTGCTATATCTGTAAGTTTAAAAGCTACTAATTGAGCTGTAATGGTTGTACCAATATTGGCCCCCATAATAATTCCAGCTGCTTGTGCTAAGTTCATTAAGCCAGCATTAACAAATCCGACTACCATAACCGTTGTTGCACTACTACTTTGAATTACTGCAGTAACTATGGCACCAACAACTACAGCGATTATAGGATTCTTAGTAACTTTCTCTAGTATATTTTTTAATCCTTCTCCTGCTGCGTTTTCAAGCCCATCTCCCATGATTTTCATACCATATATGAATAATCCAAGACCACCTAATAAACTAATTATAACCATTATTGTATCCAAGTTAGACTCTCCTCTACTTTTTATTTCTCTAATAAACGATTATTTTCCCAAAGCTAGTTTACTATATTTTTTAATGTTTGTTAATAAATTTATTGTCTTTTTAACATGAATTTAATATTTCATATTTTTAGTAATAAAAAAAGAGAGGCTGAACCTCTCTTTTGTTGCAAAAAGAATAATACTATCTCTTAGAGAATTGTGGAGCTCTTCTTGCTTTCTTAAGACCGTATTTCTTTCTTTCTTTCATTCTTGGGTCTCTTGTTACGAATCCAGCTTTCTTTAATTCTGATTTAAGATTTTCATCTGATTTAATTAAAGCTCTTGTGATTCCGTGTCTTATTGCTCCTGCTTGACCAGTGAATCCACCACCGTGTACATTTACTAAAACGTCAAATCTGTCTTTAGTTCCTGTTAATACTAATGGTTGGTTAACGATCATTCTTAAAGTTTCTAAACCAAAGAAGTTTTCTATTTCTCTGTTGTTTATAACTACTTTACCAGTTCCTGGTACTAGTCTTACTCTAGCAACTGATTTTTTTCTTCTACCAGTTCCCATATATTGAACTTTTGCCATAATTTATTCCTCCTCCCGATTGTATATTAGTACTTTAATTCAAGTACTTCTGGTTTTTGAGCTTCGTGATTGTGCTCAGCACCTCTATATACTACTAAGTTTTTAAGTTGCTTTCTTCCTAAAACTCCTGATGGAAGCATTCTTCTAACTGCTTCTTCGAAAGCTAGTTCTGGCTTCTTAGCTAATACTTCTCTGTAAGGAACTTCTTTAAGTCCTCCAACGTATCCGCTGTATTTTCTCATGAATTTTTGATCTAACTTCTTACCAGTTAAAACAACTTTTTCTGCATTGATAACTATTACGTGATCTCCGCAATCAACATTTGGTGTAAATGTTGGTTTATGTTTTCCTCTTAATATTGAAGCAACTTGGCTAGCAACTCTTCCTAGTGGCTTACCAGCAGCGTCAACAACAAACCATTTCTTTTCAACTTCTTGTGCCTTAGCAATGTATGATTTCATGTTTTTCCCTCCCTGAACTTACATTATATCGCTTTGCTCTTCCGAGCTTTGCATTTATGTTAAGATCCAGGTCTAATTGGATCTTACGTACATAAATAATCTAACAAACAAAATAAATTATAATACACGCTTACGGGCGTGTCAACATTTTTTTTTATTTTTAATAATAAACTTCTACAAGCTTTAAACCTTTTGCAGGAACACAATCTCCAGCTGCTTTTCGATCTCTTCCTGCTATAATTTTTTCAATATCTTGTGGTGAAATTTTACCTCTTCCAACATTAATTAAAGTACCTACTATTATTCTAACCATATTATATAAAAAACCATCACCTGAAACAGAAATCTTAATAAAATCACCTTCGATTTTAATATTTAAATCATATATAGTCCTTACAGTTGTCTTAACAGAACTTCCTTCACTTCTAAAAGCTTTGAAGTCATGAGTTCCCTTAAAGAATTGGCAGGCATCCTTCATTGCTTCTATATCTAATGGATATTTATAATGATATGAAAATGTTCTATTTAATGCTGTTGGAACTAAATTATTATATATTGTATATTCATAAGTCTTTCCTTTAGCTAAATACCTTGGATGGAAATCTTCTGAGACTTCTTCTGAGCTAAGAACTACAATATCATCTGGTAATCTATAATTAATTGCTTCTCTAAACTTATGGGGTGGTACTGTACTCTCTGTCTTAAAGGATGCAACAAATCCTCTAGCATGTACTCCAGAATCAGTTCTGGAGCATCCTATCACCTCATTTTCTTCCTTAGTAAGATTCCTTACAGCCTCTTCAAGTGTCCCCTGTATAGTCACCTTATCATTTTGCTTCTGCCATCCATAATAATTAGTACCATCATACTCTATTATCAGTTTTATATTTTTCACTAAACTATCACCTTTTTATTCTAATATTAAAAATTTATAAAAAAATTCTTGTTGCTATAATGCTAGCAAATACTACAGCAAATAATGCAAAAGCAATTATATCTTTTGAAGTGAATTTTAACACCTTCATTCTCGTTCTGCCAACTCCACCTCGATAACATCTTGCTTCCATGGCCATAGCTAGTTCATCAGCTCTTTTAAAAGAACTAATGAATAAAGGAATTAATAATGGTATTAGATTTTTAGCTTTCTGTAGAATGTTTCCTGTTTCAAAATCAGCTCCTCTTGCTTTTTGAGCTTTCATTATCTTATCAGTTTCATCCATTAATGTTGGTATGAATCTTAAAGCAATGGTCATCATCATTGCTAATTCATGAGCTATTTCTTTTCCTATAGGTCTTAGAAGTCTTTCTATACCATCTGTAAGTTCTATTGGCGATGTAGTTAATGTTAATATTGAAGTACCCATAATTAACAATATTAATCTTATAGCCATAAATACAGCTGTCCTAAGTCCTAGTTCATATATTTTAATAAAGCCAAAACTAAATAAAAGCTCTCCACCTTTTACCATAAATAAGTTTAAGACCCCTGTTAATGCAATTAATAGAAATACTGGTTTAAGACCTTTATACACAAATCTAAATGGTATCTTTGCTGTGCAAATAACTAATATTAAAAAAGCAACTACAAAAGAATATGCTGCAAATTTATCCACCACAAAAAGCGATATAATAAACAAAATAGATATTAATATCTTAGTTCTTGGGTCAAGCTTATGCACAAAAGATTCGCCAGGTATATATTGGCCTATTGTAATATCTTTTATCATACTAATTCTCTCTTTCCATTACTTATTTTTTAATAATATATTTAATAATTCACTTTTAGCTTTTTCCACAGTAAAAATATCTTCTGATACATTAAAACCTTTTTTCTTTAACTCTCGCATTAAATATGTTACTTGTGGCACAGCTAAGCCTATTTTTTCTAAAGTATCAATTTCCTTAAATACCTCTTTTGGTTTGCCTTGAAGCTCTATATGACCATCATTCATTACAATGATCTTCTCTGCTAACTTCCCTACATCCTCCATACTATGGCTTACAAGAATTATTGTCATATTATATTTTTCATGTAGAAGCTTTATCTGCTCTAATATATCATCTCTACCTGCTGGGTCTAACCCTGCTGTAGGTTCATCTAATATAAGCACCTTAGGTTCCATTGCAATTACTCCAGCAATGGCTACTCTCCTCTTCTGTCCTCCACTAAGTTCAAATGGTGAAATATCTTTATATTCCTCATAATTCAAACCTACCATTTCCATGGACTTTTTAACTCTTCTTAATATTTCATCTTCATTTAATTCTAAATTGCTTGGTCCATAAGCAATATCTTTAGCAATAGTTTCTTCAAACAGCTGATACTCTGGATATTGAAATACTAATCCAACTTTTTTTCTAATATCAACTAGCTTAGTATCTTTATCAGTTATATCAGTTCCATCAACATAAATCTTTCCACTGGCTGGCTTTAAAAGTCCATTTAAATGCTGTATTAATGTAGATTTTCCTGAACCAGTATGTCCGATTACTGCTAAAAACTCTCCATCTTCTATTTCTAAATTTACATTATCTAAAGCCTTTTTTTCAAAAGGTGTCTTTGGCATATAAACATATGTTAAATTCTCTATTTTAATTGACATATTGCATTCACCATCTCATTCACATCTAATATTCTAGTATCTATATTAATTCCTGCTTTTTGCAATTCATAACTTAATTCAGTTACTTGAGGAACATCTAGTCCTATACTCTTCATCTTTTCTACATTAGAGAAAACATCACGTGGCTTTCCGTCTAAAATCAGTTTTCCTTTATCCATTACAACTATTCTATCTGCTTTAGCAGCCTCATCCATATAGTGTGTTATAAGTATTACTGTAATTCCATAATTCTTATTTAAATCAATAATAGTATCAAGAACTTCTTTTCTACCTGATGGATCAAGCATAGCTGTTGGCTCATCAAAGATTATACATTTTGGTTTCATAGCTAATATGCCAGCAATGGCTATTCTCTGCTTTTGTCCTCCTGAAAGAAGATGTGGTGCATGTCTTTTATACTCTGACATTCCAACCCTCTCTAAAGCCTCATCAACTCTTTTTCTTATTTCTTCCGGTGGTACCCCTAAATTTTCTGGGCCAAAAGCAACATCTTCTTCTACTATAGTTGCTACTAACTGATTATCTGGATTTTGAAAAACCATTCCAGCTGTTTCCCTTATATTCCATAAGTTATTCATATCAGAAGTATCCATTTTATTCACTAACATTTTTCCTTCAGTAGGAATAAGTAATGCATTCATATGTTTAGCCATAGTAGATTTACCAGAACCATTGTGTCCTAAGATAGCAATAAACTCTCCTTCTTTTATTTGAAGGTTGACATCATTAATAGCAATCTTTTCTTCCTGATTTTCACCAGCTGTATATTTAAAAATTAAATTTCTACATTCAATCATCGTATTCAAGCATTTTCCTCCCTCTTAACTAATTAAATATCATATAAAAACCTATAATGTTTCTATTTTCCTTATAAGCAGACTTATTAAATTTAAGTATACATTATTTTCTATAATATTATAAGCTTTTACATAATATTTATAAAAAAAAGAGGGATTAAGCTTAACACTTAATCCCCCTAAAAGAAATTATACTAATTCAAGTATAACAACTTCTGCTCCGTCCCCTCTTCTAGGGCCTTTTTTCATCATTCTAGTGTATCCACCATTTCTTTCAGCATACTTTGGTGCGATTTCATCGAATAATGTTTTAACTACTTCTTCTTCTAAAATGTAAGCTAAAACTTGTCTTCTAGCGTGAAGATCTCCTCTTTTTGCAAGAGTGATCATCTTTTCAGCTATACTTCTAGCTTCTTTAGCTCTAGTTTCAGTAGTTTCTATTCTTCCGTGCTTTAAAAAGCTTGTTACTAAGCTTCTTAACATAGCTCTTCTTTGGTCTGTAGCAAGACCTAACTTACGATAACCTGCCATGGATCTTCCTCCTTACTCGTCGCTTAATTTTAAGCTTAAACCTAATTCTTTAAGCTTTCTTTCAACTTCTTCTAAGGATTTCTTTCCTAGATTTCTTACCTTCATCATGTCATCCATTGATTTACCAGCAAGCTCTTGAACTGTGTTGATACCAGCTCTCTTTAAGCAGTTATATGATCTAACTGAAAGGTCTAGCTCTTCAACAGTCATTTCTAGTACTTTTTCCTTTTTATCTTCTTCTTTTTCTATCATTATTTCAACATCATTAGTCGCAACTCCTAAGGACATGAATAACTTGAAGTGTTCTATTAAAATTTTAGCAGATAAGCTTATAGCTTCATCTATTTTAATAGTACCATTAGTCCAGATTTCTAAAGTTAACTTATCGTAGTCAGTAATTTGACCAACTCTAGTATTTTCTACTGTAAAGTTAACTCTTTTCACTGGAGTGTATATTGAATCAACAGCTATAGCTGAAAGTGGTAATGATTCGCTCTTATTTTTATTTTGAGTAACATAACCTCTTCCTCTGTTTACTGTTAACTCCATATATAGTTTTCCGTTATCATCTAAAGTCGCTATATGTAGATCTTTATTAATAACTTCTACATCTCCATCTGTCTTAATGTCAGCTCCTGTTACTACACCTGGACCTTGAGCATCTATATAGATAGTTTTTGGTCCTTCACCTTCCATTGTTAACGCTAATGATTTGATGTTAAGAATTAATTCTGTAACATCTTCTTTAACGCCTTGTACAGTTGAAAATTCATGAAGTACTGTATCGATTTTAACAGATGTAGTTGCTACACCTGGAAGTGATGAAAGTAATATTCTTCTCATAGCATTTCCAAGTGTAATTCCGTATCCTCTTTCAAGTGGTTCAACTACATACTTACCATAAGTACCATCTTCATTTGATTCAATGCACTCTATTATTGGCTTTTCGATTTCTAACATTTAAAAACCCTCCTTATATTAAAATGGCAATCTAATTATGAGGGCAACTGATTCTAAAATTGCACTTAAGACTAGATCTTATTTTACAAAGTTAGATTTTATTTGCTGTATAACTCAACGATTAGAGTTTCATTAACTGGTACATCAATGTCTTCTCTAGCTGGTTCAGCAACAACTTTACCTTCATAGTTTTCAACGTTAGCTTCTAACCATTTTGGTAATGTTTTTGGGTTTTCAACAAATGTCTTGAACTTTTCAGTTCCTCTGCTCTTTTCACAAACAGATACAACATCGTTAACTGATACCTTGAATGATGGGATATCAACTTTTTTACCATTTACTAAGAAATGACCGTGTGTTACTAATTGTCTAGCTTCGTTTCTTGAAGCACCGTATCCTAATCTGTAAACAACGTTATCTAATCTCATTTCTAATAATTTAAGTAAGTTTTCACCGCTGATACCTTTCATGTGTTCAGCTTTTTCATAGTATGCTCTAAATTGTTTCTCTAAAACACCGTATATTCTTCTTGCTTTTTGCTTTTCTCTTAATTGAACTCCGTAGTTAGACATCTTTTTCTTAGCTGCTCCATGTTGTCCTGGTGCATAGCTTCTTCTAACGAAAGCACATTTATCAGTAAAGCATCTATCTCCCTTAAGGAATAGCTTTTGACCTTCTCTTCTACATAATCTACATGTAGCTCCAGTATATCTTGCCATTCGTTACACCTCCTGTTGAACTTATATATAAACTAAACTCTTCTTCTTTTTGGTGGTCTACATCCGTTGTGTGGAATTGGAGTAACATCTTTTATTAAAGTTACTTCTAATCCAGCAGCTTGTAAAGATCTTATAGCTGCTTCTCTTCCAGCACCTGGTCCCTTAACGTATACTTCTATACTCTTTAGACCGTGTTCCATAGCCGCTTTAGCTGCAGTTTCTGCTGCCATTTGTGATGCGAATGGAGTACTCTTTCTTGATCCTCTGAAACCTAAAGCTCCAGCACTTGACCATGATAAAGCATTTCCTGCTGCATCAGTTAAAGTAACTATTGAGTTATTGAAAGTTGATTTGATGTGTGCAGCACCATGTTCAACATTCTTTCTTTCTTTTCTTCTTCTAGTCTTTTTAACTTTTTGAGCCATTGAAATCCCTCCTCACTATTTCTTCTTGTTTGCGATTGTCTTCTTAGGACCTTTTCTAGTTCTAGCATTAGTCTTAGTCTTTTGTCCTCTAACTGGAAGACCTTTTCTATGTCTTATTCCTCTGTAACATCCGATTTCAACTAATCTCTTTATGTTTAAAGCAACTTCTCTTCTTAAGTCACCTTCAACTGTAATATTTTTAACGAAGTTTCTGATTGCATTAACTTCTTCTTCAGTAAGATCTTTAACTCTAGTGTCTGGGTTTACTCCAGTTTCAGCTAAAATCTTTTGAGAAGTAGATAATCCTATACCGTATATATATGTTAGACCTATCTCAACTCTTTTTTCTCTTGGTAGGTCAACTCCTGAAATTCTTGCCATTGATTTACACCTCCTGATAAGTTGGAATGCAATTATTTATTAAATAATTTATAATGAATTTTAGGTTAATAGATAACTAATTGCAATTACTATTGCAGCCGCACCTAAAATTATTGACTTAAATATTGCCTATATAATAATATTGAAATTTGTAATAAAAGTCAATATATTAATATTTGTAAAAATATATTTGCCTAATACTTAATTATATTAGCCTTGTTTTTGCTTGTGCTTAGGATTTTCACAGATAACCATTACTTTTCCTTTTCTTCTTATAATCTTGCACTTTTCGCAAATAGGCTTAACTGATGGTCTTACTTTCATCGCTAACCCTCCTTGTGTAATTTATGGTGACTTCACACCTTATTTTGCTCTCCAAGTAATTCTTCCTCTTGTTAGGTCATATGGAGAAAGCTCTATTGTTACTTTATCTCCTGGAAGAATTCTTATGAAGTTCATTCTTAATTTTCCTGATATGTGAGCTAGTATTTTATGACCACTTTCTAACTCAACTTGAAACATTGCATTAGGTAAAGCTTCTAAAACTACACCTTGCATTTCTATTACATCATCTTTTGACATAAGGTAATCAACCCTCCTTAACAATGCCTTTAAGCTTTAAAAATCTCTTAATCTTTAAATCAGCGCCTTTATCTTTAGCTGCTAGAGCAGTTTTAATATGATCTTCAGCATCTCCTAAAACATCAAAATGTTTTAGCTTCTTTTTTTTCGGCATCTGAATTGTCTTTGTTTTTCCATTGCTCAATAGGTAATAACTATCATCTATATTATCTACTATGATATACATTTGATTTTTATCCCTGCCTGAATTTGAAATAACAAGTTTTCCAATTAAGTCATTGTTTTGCAAACTTTTCACCTCGATGATTACCTTAGCCATAAATTTACAAGACACCATATGGTTTCATGCGAATTTATAACTAAGCAACACTTATTTAACTAGTGTTAGTATCTCTGGTCCATCTGGTAAAATTATGACTGTATTTTCATAATGTGCTGATAGACTTTTATCACTGGTGATAACTGTCCAATCATCACCTAATGTTTTAACTCTATGACTTCCTACATTAACCATAGGTTCAATAGCTAGAGCCATACCAGTCACTAATTTTGGACCTCGGCCTGGTCTTCCGAAGTTTGGAACCTCTGGATCTTCGTGAAGATCTTTTCCAATTCCATGCCCAACGAAATCTCTTACAACAGAGAACCCTGAAGCCTCAATATATTTTTGTATTTCATTTGAAATATCAGTTAGATTATTTCCTACTTTTGCAGCTTCTAAACCTTTGAAAAAACTTTCTTTAGTTACTTCAATAAGCTTTTGTGCTTCTTCTGAAATATTTCCAACAGCGAAGGTTCTTGCAGCATCTCCATGGTAGCCATCAATCATAGCTCCACAATCTACACTAACAATATCTCCTTCTTTTAATACATACCTTCCTGGTATTCCATGAACTACTTGCTCATTAACAGATATGCATAGTGATGCAGGAAATCCATAGAGCCCTTTAAATGAAGGTTTTGCCCCATGCTTAGTTATAAATTCTTCTGCTATCCTATCTAATTCGGCAGTAGTTATACCTGGCTTTATGTTTTTTTCAACCACTAGAAGCGTTTCCGCTACTATTTTACCAGCTTTCCTCATTAGGTTGATTTCTTTATCATTTTTAATAATGATCATTAATCAACTCTTCCGAATAATTCACAAATATCGTTAAATACTTCGTTAATAGCTTTTGTTCCATCTACCGTAGAAAGTAGATTTTTTTCTTTATAAAAATCAATCAGTGGTTGTGTTTGTCTTTCATATACGTCTAGTCTTTCCCTAACCGTATCTTCTCTATCATCTTTTCTTTGAACTACTTCGCTTCCGCATACATCACATATTCCTTCACCCTTAGTTGGGTTGAATTTTACGTGGTAACTAGCTCCACATGATCCACAAATTCTTCTTCCAGTCATTCTTTCAAGTATGAATTCCATAGGTACATCTATTAATAATGCTGTATCTATTTTTTCATCTCTTGAATTTAAGAATGCTTCAAGTGCTTCTGCTTGTGCAACAGTTCTTGGAAACCCATCTAAAAGATAACCATTTTTACAGTCTTCCCAAGTTAATCTGTCTTTAACCATATTGATAGTTACTTCATCAGGAACTAAAAGTCCCTTATCCATATATCCTTTAGCTTCAATTCCTAAAGGGGTTGCTTCAGAAATATTTTTTCTAAAGATATCCCCAGTAGAAATATGTGGTATAGAGTATCTATTACTAATTGATTTTGCCTGTGTTCCTTTTCCAGCCCCTGGAGGCCCTAATAATACGATTTTCACCGGCATCATCTCCATTATTAATCTATTTTAAGAATCCATCATAGTGTCTCATCACTAATTGTGAGTCTAATTGTCTAGAGAAATCTAGTGCAACCCCAATTAGTATTAATAAAGATGTTCCACCGAACTGAACTCCTGATATATATTTTCCAACTAATATTGGTGTTACTGCTAAAAATGCTGCAAATAACCCTCCAATTATAGATACTTTAGTAAGTAGCTTTTCAAAATACTTTTCTGTAGCTTCTCCAGGTCTGATACCAGGAACAAATCCTGCTGACTTATGAAGATTTTCAGCCATTTCATCTGGTTTAAATGTTATTTGAGTATAGAACCATGTAAAGAACACAGTTAATACCGCATAACAAACCGGATACATCCAAGTACCTGTATTGAAAATACTGTACTTACTACTAGTAATCCAGCTAGCCCATCCCTTTGAAGGGAAGAAAGCAGCAATTGTTGTTGGGAACATCATTACTGACATTGCAAATATTATAGCAATAACTGCAGATCCTATTATACTTAGTGGTATATGTGTTGATTGGCCTTTCATTACTTTTGAACCAACAGCTTTACCAGCATATTGTATTGGTACTCTTCTTTCTGCTAATGAGAAGAATATTGTAACTGCTAAAAGCGCAATCACTCCAACTAAGAATAATAATATTTCAATTATAGATATCTCTCCTGCTGTCTTTAAGGTATAAACCGAATTAACAGTTGAAGGTATCTGAGATACTATATTTACAAATATTAAGATTGAAACACCATTTCCAAATCCTTTTTGTGTGATTTGGTCACCAAGCCACATACAGAAAGTTGATCCAACTACTAGTGAGAATATTACTACTATTTTTTCAAGTGTCCCTACTCCACTAGTTGCACCTAAATTAGCGATAGTTGAATAAACACCTAAAGCTAATACGCAAGCAATCCCTATAGATACATATCTAGTAATGCTTTGGATTTTCTTTCTTCCTTCCTCACCTTCCTTAGATAATTGTTCTAATGAAGGTATTGCAATTGTTAATAATTGCATTATGATTGAAGCGTTGATGTAAGGCGATACACTTAAAGCTAATATACTAGCTTTCGTGAAAGCTCCACCTGATATTAAGTTATAAAAACTTAATAATCCACCGGATTCAGTTAATGTGCTTAAAGCACTAGTGTCAATCCCAGGAACTGGAATATGTATCCCAATCCTGAAAATTGCAACTAGAAAAATTGTCCATAAGAACCTTTTTCTTAATTCCGGAACCTTCCAGGCATTACGTAGGGTTGATAGCATATTAAATCACCTCAACTTTTCCTCCAGCTGCTTCTATTTTTTCAGCCGCTGATTTTGAGAATTTGCATCCTTGAACCGTTAGGCTTTTATCTATAGTTCCGTTTCCTAATATTTTAACACCATCTAATACTTTACTTATAACTCTTGTTTCAAGTAATAATTCTGGAGTAACAACTGTTCCATTTTCAAAAATGTTTAATCTATCAACATTTATTGAAACATACTTCTTAGCGAAGATATTTGTGAATCCTCTCTTAGGAAGTCTTCTGTATAATGGCATTTGACCACCTTCGAATCCAGGTCTAACTCCACCACCAGATCTAGCGTTTTGTCCTTTTTCACCTTTACCAGCATTTCTTCCTAATCCTGAACCAGTACCTCTACCAACTCTTTTAGGAGCTTTTTTACTACCTGCTGCAGGTCTTAACTCATGAAGTTTCATTCTAAAAACACCTCCTCGTTATATTATACTTCTTCTACTTTTAATAAGTAGTTTACTTTGTCGATCATACCTTTTATTTGAGGAGTAAGCTCATGCTCTACTGTCTTTCCGATCTTTTTTAGACCAAGAGCGTTTGCAGTAGCGATATGGTCTTTCTTTCTGCCTATTAAGCTTTTAACTAAAGTAACCTTTATCTTTGCCATTGCGTAATACCTCCTAACCTAATATCTCTTCAACAGTTTTGCCTCTTAACTTAGCTATATCCTCAGCTGTTCTTAAGCTTGCTAAACCATTTATTGTAGCATTTACCATGTTTCTTGGGTTGTTTGAACCTAAAGACTTAGCTCTAACGTCCTTTAACCCTGCTAATTCTAATACAGCTCTTGCTGGTCCACCAGCGATAACTCCTGTACCTTCTTTAGCTGGCATGATTAAAACTTTACCAGTTCCAAATCTACCATATATTTCGTGAGGAACTGTTGTTCCAACTATAGCAACGCTAACCATGTTTTTCTTAGCGTCTTCGATACCTTTTTTGATTGCTTCTGGGATTTCGATTGATTTACCAGTTCCAACACCAACGTGTCCGTTCTCATCACCAACAACTACTAGTGCGCTGAATCTGAAGTTTCTACCACCCTTAACAACCTTAGTAACTCTGTTTATATAAACAACCTTTTCTTTAAGGTCTAGTGTGCTAGGATCGATTCTCATTGCGTTCCCTCCTCGTTCTATTAGAATTTTAAGCCTGCTTCTCTAGCTGCTTCAGCTAAAGCTTGAACTCTTCCGTGATATACGTATCCACCTCTGTCGAATACAACTTCAGTAATACCTTTATCTAAAGCTCTCTTAGCTACAGCTTCACCGATCATTTTAGCTGCTTCTTTGTTTCCACCAGCTTTTACTTTTAGATCTTTATCTATAGTAGAAGCTGATACTAATGTTACAGCGTTAACATCGTCTATTATTTGAGCATATATATTTTTTTCACTTCTATATACTGAAAGTCTTGGTCTTTCAGGAGTACCAGAAATCTTTTTACGTACTCTAAGGTGACGTTTTGCTCTTAAAGCCTTTTTGTCTGCCTTTTTAAACATATTGGTTCACTCCTTCCTAATTATTTCTTACCAGTTTTTCCTTCTTTACGTCTGATTACTTCACCTTCAAACTTGATTCCCTTACCTTTGTATGGTTCAGGTTTTCTCCATTTTCTGATATCAGCAGCAGCCGCTCCAACTAATTCCTTATCGATACCTGATACAACTACTTTTGTAGCAGCAGGTGTTTCGAAAGTAATTCCTTCGATTGGTTCTATTTCAACTGGATGTGAAAATCCTAAGTTCATTACAAGTTTCTTTCCTTGTAATTGTGCTCTGTAACCAACACCAACTAATTCTAGAGTTTTTGAGTATCCCTTTTCAACTCCAGTAATCATGTTGTTGATAAGAGCTCTAGTTAATCCGTGAAGAGCTCTGTGCTCTTTAACATCACTAGGTCTAGTTACAACTACTTGGTTGTCTTCAACTGCAATATTCATGTCTTTGTCCATAGCTTTAACTAATTGACCCTTTGGTCCTTTTACAGTAACAACGTTAGCTTCGTCAACTGTTACAGTAACACCAGCTGGGATAGCTATTGGTAATCTACCTACTCTTGACATAATCGCACCTCCTGTTTTAATTGTATATCTATAATAATCTATATAAAGTTAATTTCTGAATTAATTACTACCATACGTAGCAGATAACTTCTCCGCCTAAGCCCATTTTTCTAGCTTCTCTGTCTACAACTAAACCTTTAGAAGTTGAAACTACAGCGATTCCTAATCCATTAAGAACTCTTGGAACTTCATCCTTCTTGCAGTAAACTCTTAGACCTGGCTTAGATATTCTCTTAATACCAGTTATAACTCTTTCTTTGTTTGCACCATATTTAAGAGATATTCTCATCATTGGAACTACACCATCGTTGTACTCCTCGATTTCTTTAATGTATCCCTCTTGTAATAATATATTTGCAATAGCCTTCTTTACGTTTGAAGAAGGAACTTCTACTACTTCATGTCTTACAGAATTTGCATTTCTGATACGTGTTAGCAAATCTGCGATAGGATCTGTCATAACCATTAATTTTGCCTCCTTTCAGTCGTTTAAGTTCTTACCAGCTTGCTTTCTTGCAACCAGGGATTTCACCTTTGTAAGCAAGTTCTCTAAAGCATATACGGCAAATACCAAACTTCTTTAATACTGAATGTGGTCTTCCACATAATCTGCATCTTGTATAAGCTCTTGTTTTATATTTAGGAGTCTTGCTCCACTTTTCAATAATAGCTTTACGTGCCACAGTTTTCCCTCCTTATTATTGAGCGAATGGCATACCAAGGAATCTTAATAATTCTCTTGCTTCTTCGTCAGTCTTAGCTGTTGTTACGAAGATTATATCCATCCCTCTAACCTTATCGATCTTATCGTATTCAATTTCTGGGAATATTAATTGTTCTTTAATTCCTAAAGAATAGTTTCCTCTTCCATCGAATGCTCTATCAGAAACTCCTCTGAAATCTCTTACTCTTGGAAGAGCTATTGACATAAGCTTATCAGCGAATTCAAACATCTTAGCTCCTCTTAAAGTAACTTTGCATCCTAATGCCATGTTTTCTCTGATCTTAAAGTTAGCAACTGATTTCTTTGCTCTTGTTAAGATAGGTTTTTGTCCTGAGATTAAAGTTAAATCATTAACCGCAGATTCTAAAATCTTTTGGTTATCTTTAGCTTCTCCAACTCCCATGTTTATAACTATTTTTTCAAGCTTTGGAACTTCCATGATATTTTTGTATCCGAACTTTTCAACCATAGCTTGAACTACTTCGTTTTTATACTTTTCTTGAAGTCTTGGTGTCATTTATAGTGCCTCCTTTCAGAAATTAGAATGTTTCTCCGCACTTCTTACAAACTCTAACCTTAGTACCATCTTCTAAGATTTTGTTGCTAATTCTTGTAGCGTTTTTGCATTTTGTGCAGTATAACATAACTTTTGAGCTGTATATAGCTCCTTCTTTTTCGATTATTCCACCTTGAGCGTTTGCTCTGTTAGGTTTTTGGTGTTTCTTTACTATGTTAACTCCTTGTACTAGAACTTTCCCAGTCTTTGGATATACTTTTAAAACTTCACCAGTTTTACCTTGATCTTTACCTGAAATAACTACAACTGTGTCATTCTTTCTAACATGTAACTTCAAATGAGCCACCTCCTTATTATAGAACTTCAGGTGCTAATGATAATATTTTGTTAAATTCTCTATCTCTTAGCTCCCTAGCAACTGGCCCGAAGATACGAGTTCCTCTTGGTTGCTTATCATCTTTTATTATTACTGCTGCGTTTTCATCGAATTTGATATATGAACCGTCAGCTCTTCTTAATCCTCTTACAGATCTAACTATAACAGCTTTAACTACGTCACCTTTTTTAACAACTCCGCCTGGTGTTGCTTTTTTAACGCTAGCTACTATTACATCTCCAATGTTACCGAACTTTCTCTTTGATCCGCCTAATACTCTGATACACATGATTTCTTTAGCACCTGAGTTATCAGCTACGTTTAGTAAGGTTTGTTGTTGTATCATTGAATTACCCTCCTTTCAGTTTTAAAGCCTATTTAGCTCTTTCAACTATTTCAACAAGTCTCCATCTCTTATCTTTAGATAATGGTCTAGTTTCCATTATTACAACTCTATCATTCATTTTAGCTTCATTATTTTCATCATGAGCTTTGAATTTAGTAGTAGTATTCATAGTTTTTCCGTATAATGGGTGTCTAACTTTAGTTTCAACAGCAACTACGATAGTCTTATCCATTTTATCAGAAACAACTCTACCTAATCTTTTCTTTCTTAGTCCTCTTTCCATTAGGGGCTACCTCCTTCCAGATTTACTGTTCAAATGCCCTGATCTCTTCTTCTCTTATGATGGTTTTGATTTGGGCTATAGATTTTTTAACTTCTCTTATTCTCATAGGATTTTCTAATTGTCCAGTAGCTAATTGGAATCTTAAGTTGAATAATTCAGCTTTAAGGTCATTTAACTTAACTTTTAAATCTTGAGAATTGCTTGTTCTTAACTCTTTTAGCTCTCTAGCCTTCATTATTCTTCACCACCCATTTCCTCAAAATCTCTTCTTGTAACGAATTTACACTTTACAGGAAGCTTGTGTGATGCAAGTCTCATTGCTTCTCTTGCAACTTCTTCATTAACTCCAGATAATTCGAATAATACTCTACCTGGTTTAACTACTGCTACCCAGTATTCTGGTGAACCTTTACCTGAACCCATTCTTGTTTCAGCTGGTTTTTCAGTTACTGGCTTATCTGGGAAAATCTTTATCCAAAGTTTTCCACCTCTTCTAATGTATCTGTTTATAGCAATTCTGGCAGATTCTATTTGATTACTAGTTATCCATCCACAAGTTTGTGCTTGAATACCATAATCTCCATATGCAAGGAAGTTACCTCTAGTAGCTTTCCCTTTCATTCTACCACGTTGTACCTTACGATGCTTAACTCTTTTAGGCATTAACATAGTCTAATTCCTCCTTTCTTATGCTTCAACTTCTTCCTTCTTTTCAACTTTTTTTGTAGGAAGAACTTCTCCATTATAAACCCATACTTTAACACCGATTTTACCGTATGTTGTATTTGCTTCAGCAAATCCATAGTCGATATCAGCTCTTAAAGTTTGTAGTGGGATTGTTCCTTCATGATATTGTTCAGTTCTAGCCATTTCAGCTCCACCTAATCTACCTGAACAAGCTGTTTTAACACCCTTTGCTCCTAATTTCATAGCTCTTTGGATGCTTTGCTTCATAGCTCTTCTGAAAGATACTCTTTTTTCTAATTGTGCAGCTATGTTTTCAGCAACTAATTGTGCATTAGCTTCTGCATTCTTAACTTCAACAATGTTGATTAAGATGTTCTTTCCAGCAACTATTTTAGCTAATTTAGCTTTTAAAGCTTCTATTCCAGCTCCGCCTTTACCGATTACTACACCTGGTTTAGCAGTGTGGATGTTTAATTTAATTCTCTTAGCTGATCTTTCGATTTCAACCTTAGCGATACCAGCTGAGAAAAGTTCTTTCTTTACGAATTCTCTTATTTTGTTATCTTCAACTAAGTTGTCAGCAAATGTCTTCTTATCAGCGTACCATTTAGCATCCCAACCTTTGATAACTCCTACTCTAAGTCCGTGAGGATTTACTTTTTGACCCACTTGTTTTCCCTCCTTCTTCTAATTATGCTCTTTCTTTAACTACTACCGTAATATGACTTGTTCTCTTGTTGATTCTGAACGCTTTACCGTGATCCATTGGTCTGAATCTCTTTAAAGTTGGACCAGCACCTACAAATGTTTCTGCAACATATAGGTTTTCAACGTTTAAGTCATGATTGTTTTCTGCATTAGCAACTGCTGATTTTAAAACCTTGTTTATTACTACTGCAGCTTCTTTTGGAGTATATTGTAATATCGCAAAAGCTTCGTTAACGTTTTTTCCTCTTATTAAATCAAGAACTACTCCTACTTTCATTGGAGACATTCTCACATATTTAGCTATAGCTCTAGCTTCCATTGATGTTCCTCCTTTCAAAGATTACTTTCTCTTTCTTGATGCTTTTTCGTCGTAATCGTGTCCTCTGTATGTTCTAGTTAAAGCGAACTCACCTAACTTGTGTCCAACCATATCTTCACTGATATAAACTGGAACGTGCTTTCTACCGTCGTGTACAGCGATTGTATGACCGATCATTTGTGGGAAAATTGTTGAACTTCTTGACCAAGTCTTAACAACTTTATTTTCACCATTAGCATTCATTTCTTCTATCTTCTTTAAAAGACTTTCTTTAACGAAAGGTCCCTTCTTTATTGATCTACTCATTGATAATTGGCCTCCCTTCATAATTTGTGGCTAGTAAGCTTGAAGAGAATTTATCTTCTCTTCAAATTACTTACTATTTCTTCTCTTTATTATGAATCTATCAGAATATTTCTTATTCTTTCTAGTCTTGTATCCAAGTGCTGGTTTACCCCATGGAGTAACTGGACTTGGTCTACCGATTGGTGATCTACCTTCACCACCACCATGAGGGTGATCGCAAGGGTTCATTACAGAACCTCTAACTGTAGGTCTCCATCCCATGTGTCTCTTTCTACCAGCTTTACCAATGTTGATGATATCGTTAGTAGTGTTAGAAACTGTACCGATTGTAGCTCTACATTCGATTCTTACATATCTCATTTCACCTGATGGTAATCTTAATGTTGCATAGTTACCTTCTTTAGCCATTAATTGAGCTGAAGTACCTGCAGATCTTACCATTTGACCACCTTTTCCAGCTTGTAATTCAATGTTGTGAACTACTGTACCAACTGGCATGTTCTTTAATGGTAATGTATTACCTGGTTTGATATCTGCTTCTGGTCCAGAAACAACTACATCTCCAACTTTTAATCCTACTGGAGCAAGTATGTATCTCTTTTCCCCATCAGCATAAACAACTAACGCAATGTAAGCTGTTCTGTTTGGATCGTATTCTATAGTAGCAACTTTTGCTGGAATACCATCCTTGTTTCTCTTGAAATCTATTATTCTGTATTTTCTCTTAGCTCCACCACCGTGGTGTCTAACAGTTATTTTACCTTGTGCATTTCTACCACCAGTTTTCTTTAAAGAAACAAGAAGTGACTTTTCTGGTGAATTTGTAGTTATTTCTTCAAATGTAGCCATTGTCATTTGTCTTCTTGATGGTGTAGTAGGTCTAAACTTTTTAACTGCCATGCTAATTCCCTCCTTCTTTAAGCTTATCTGGTTTAATACCAATACTGCGCTTTATTATTATTGCATTCCTTCAAAGAATTCAATAGCTTTGCTGTCTTTAGCTAATGTTACGATAGCTTTCTTTTGGTCAGCTCTCTTTCCAACATGTACGCCGATTCTCTTAGTTTTTCCCATAGTTCTAACTGTTTGAACTTTTTCAACTTTAACACCGAAAACTTCTTCTACAGCTCTTTTTATTTGAACTTTGTTAGCGCTCATATGAACTATGAAAGTGTACTTATTTTCAGCCATTGCTGCCATACTTTTTTCAGTTATAACAGGCTTTCTGATTATATCGTGGCTTGTCATTCTCATTATGCGTACACCTCCTCGATTTTTGATACAGCATCCTTAGTCATTATAACTTTTGGATATTTTAATAAATCATAAACGTTGATGTTGTTTACAGGCATAACTGTAACACCTTCAATGTTTCTAGCTGATTTGTATACTGCTTCATTTGATTCAGCAGTAACGATTAATGTTTTCTTAGCTTCGAATGCGTTTAACATTCCAACTACAGTCTTAGTCTTTGGAGCATCCATTACTAAGCTTTCTAATACTATCATTTCATCATTTTGAACTTTGCTTGTTAATGCTGATAACATAGCAACTCTTCTCATTGATTTAGGGATAGACATTCTGTAGCTTCTTGGCTTTGGTGCGAATACAACTCCACCTTTGATCCATTGAGGTGCTCTTATAGAACCTTGTCTAGCTCTACCAGTTCCTTTTTGTCTCCAAGGCTTGATTCCGCCTCCTCTAACCTCAGCTCTTGTTTTAGCTGATTGAGTTCCTTGTCTCTTGTTAGCTAATAATGCAACAACTACTTGGTGCATTGCGTCTGCATTTACTTCTGCAGCAAATATATTATCATTTAATTGGATTTCTCCAACTTGCTTTGCTTCTATGTTAAATAATCCTAACTTTGGCATTCTGTTTCCTCCTTTCTAAAGAAATTAAGCTTTAACTGCGTCTCTTATAACAACAGTGCTCTTGTTAGCTCCTGGGATACCACCCTTAACTAATATTAAGTTCTTTTCAGCTATTACTTTAACAACTTCTAAGTTTAATACAGTTGTGTTTTTAGCTCCCATATGCCCTGGCATTTTTTTGTTTTTGAAAGTTTTTGATGGATCAGAAGAAGCTCCCATTGAACCTACTGCTCTGTGGAACTTAGAACCGTGTGACATTGGTCCTCTGTTAGCATTCCATCTCTTGATAACCCCTTGGAATCCCTTACCTTTAGAAACTCCTGATACGTCTACTTTGTCTCCAGCAACGAAAACATCAGCAGTTATTTCTTGACCTACTTCATATTCGTTAGCATTTTCTAATCTGAATTCCTTTAAAGTTCTTCTTAAAGAAACACCAGCTTTAGCAAAGTGACCTTTTCTTGGGCTGTTAACTAATTTTTCTCTAACATCGCCAAATCCTACTTGTATTGCTTCATAACCATCTTTTTCGATAGTTTTCTTTTGAACAACAACACATGGACCAGCTTCTACTACAGTTACAGGAATAACTCTTCCATTTTCATCGAAAATTTGAGTCATACCAACTTTTTTACCTATTATAGCTTTTTTCATGTATTTACACCTCCCAAACGTATTAGCGGATTGCTCAGCAATCATAACCGTTCAAACTGTTTATTTAATTATTTAAATTAAAGCTTTATTTCGATATCAACACCTGCTGGTAAGTTTAATCTCATTAAAGCATCAACTGTCTTAGGTGATGGATTAACTATGTCGATTAATCTCTTGTGTGTTCTTATTTCGAATTGTTCTCTAGAGTCTTTGTACTTATGTACAGCTCTTAATATTGTAACAACGTCTTTCTCAGTTGGTAGAGGTATTGGACCTGCAACCTTTGCTCCTGTAGATTTAGCTGTTTCAACGATTTTTTCTGCTGATTGATCTAATATAGTGTGATCAAAAGCTTTTAATCTGATTCTTATTTTTTGTTTTGACATTCTGGTTTCCCTCCTTTTCATGTACGCTTTACTTCTAACGCACAACAGTAGCTGTTCTGTAAACTGTTCCAGGTGTATCGCACCTAAACATATAGCACACTACTGCCGTCGGATTCTAGATCCTGACTAGCTCCTCAAGAATACCCCGGAAGTCCGGCAACCTCTTGATTCATCGCATTATGCTACACAACTTCTTTATTATACTATGTTTATATATGTTAATCAAGACTTTTTTTTTACCTTTTTGATTAATTTTTTCTGTTAAATTTTTCAATTTTTCTTAGAAAACTTTAATTATTTTTCGTCAGTTGTTACTTATAATTCTATATTGATTTATTGCTTTTTTCAACATTTTTTTTATTAAAATTTTAACCTTATATGACTCTTATTTTTAACTTTCCCAAATATTAATATATTAAACATTTACTTTCTTCTATATAATTCTTTTAATAGATTTCATTCCCATAATATACAGAAAAAAGAGAGCAAAGGCGTCCCTTTACTCTCTTTTAATTATTGTGATCACATTTATTTAGCGCTATAAAATTTATTTAAAAGTAAAATTTATTATCTTAATATAAAGATAGTTTAGTTATTCTAAAGTAGGAATTATCCTAAAACTTTAGTAACAACTCCTGAACCTACAGTTCTTCCACCTTCTCTGATCGCGAATCTTA
>OCAA01000236.1_pt1 | contig 61589 bp, 52 predicted proteins | sample 1538241 | NCBI WGS metagenome assembly OCAA01 (sample SAMEA2580241, study PRJEB22360) | human gut metagenome | biome: human gut; feature: human-associated habitat; material: faeces | place: Denmark | collected 2008/2010
TGACCGCAACAGTGAATTGCTGTTGCTGGATTACGATGTACGCCAAAACCTGACCCGGGTGAAAACTCCCGGCGGCAAGGTTTTTACATGGGAATACGATGCGTATGACCGCATCAGGAAGCGTACTTTTCCATCTGGTGAAACACTGAGTTACTTGTACGAGGGAACTAATTTGCAAAGCATAGTCAACAGCCTGAAGCGCAGCTTGACGTTTGTTTTCAATGACCGCATGGAGTTGGAGAGGCTGACTTATCCTAACGGCATCAGTCGCAAGTGGAAATATGACAATCTGGGACGGACGTTGGAAAGCACCGATGTAAAAGGCAATGTTACCCGATATGAGTATGACCTGCTGGGGCGTGTGACAAAGCTGGCAGAACCGGACGGCAACGAACACCATTTCCGGTATGATGCCTCCGGCAACCTGATTCATGCCAGTGACAAGCTGCGTGAAGTGGAATTTGATTACGGTGCATTGGGAGTACTGACCAAGCGCAAGCAAGGGAACCGTACTTTGAAATTCGGCTATAACTCGGAACTGCAACTAACGAGCATCAGCAACGAGAAGCAGGAATTTTACCGTTTCGGTCTGGACGGTTTGGGACAGGTTGTTGAAGAAACGGGTTTCGACGGCATCATCCGCCGCTATGACCGTGACGGTCTGGGTCGTGTCCGAAAGTTGGCACGTCCTGCCGGCCGATGGACGGAGTTCCTCTACGATGGCATCGGCAATGTGATAAAGGAAGAGCAGTATGACGGAAAGGTCACGCTGTATGCCTACGACAATGACAGCCAGTTGAAGAAAGCCTTTAACGAGGTCTGTAAGGTGGAGTTCAAGCGCGACAAGTCGGGACGCATTATCGAGGAGAAACAGGACGGTTACACGGTCAACCGTACCTTTGACAAACAGGGCAATTGCCTGCGGACTACCAGCAGTCTGGGTGCTGACATCCAAAGCACCCATACCGAGGACGGTTTCCTTAGCGGCATGAGCGCAGGGGAGAATAAAGACTGGCAGGCATCGTGGCAACGTGACGAAACGGGTCTGGAAATCAACCGGAGTATCAACAACGGTCTGGAAATCAGGACATGGCGTGATAACTTCGGGCGTGAAATAAAGAAACATATCACTCCCAAAGACAGTATCACCACCGGCAGTTACAGTTACCAATGGGGAATGAGCCACCGTCTGCTTCAAAAGAGCGATGATGTATCAGGTCTGATAACCACGTTTGAATACAATGAGTTTGACGATCTGAGCAGTGCGGTGTACCGTCAGGGCAGTGAGGTGGAAACCATCTATAAAGTGCCCGACCGCATCGGTGCAGTATATAGGCAATGGGATCGTCGTGACCGGGAATACGGTAAAGGCGGTAAACTGCTTGAGGACAAGGAATATTATTATCATTATGACCCGGAAGGCAACTTGATCTTCAAGGAATGCAGGCAGGTGCAGCCTGACGGCATGTTGTATATAGATAATAAACAACGAGCCAAGGCATTGGGTATTGCATACCGTGGTAGCGGTATGGGTTGGCAGTATGACTGGTACTCAAATGGTATGCTGCGAAAAGTGACCCGTCTGGACGGTGCGGAAGTGTTGTTTACCTACGATGGATTGGGCAGGCGGTTGACTAAAAGCTATCTTTATGACGTAACCCGGTGGGTATGGGACGGCAATACGCCTTTGCATGAGTGTGTCACGAAGCATAAGGACAGAGAGAAGCCATTGCCGCCTATCCATCGGGATGATGAAAACCTGATAACGTGGGTATTTGAGGACGGTACGTTTGTTCCTGTCGCTAAAATTACGAAAGATGAACAATTTACTATTGTAACCGATTATTTAGGTACACCGGTTCAGATGTATAATCATCATGGTGAAAAAACGTGGGACTGTACACTGGATATATACGGTAAAGTGCGTACCTTTGAAGGGAGTTCTTTGAGTGATTGTATGTGGAGGTATCAGGGCCAGTATGAAGATGCGGAGACAGGACTGTACTACAACAGGTTCCGTTACTACGACAGTTCAACCGGAAACTACTTAAATCAGGACCCCATAGGGCTTGTAGGAAATAATCCAACGTTATACAGCTATGTGCCAGATACTAATGGTTGGGTGGATATTTGGGGATTAGAGCTAGTTGTTGTAGATCCCATGAATATAAATTATTCTCAGCGAACAGTAAGCCAAATTAGAATTTGGGATGCTTCAAAATATACTAAACCCATAGATGTTATAGTCGTTGATGGACAAATGGTTAGCTACGACAATAGACGACTTTTAGCTGCACAAAATGCGGGCTTAGAGAGCCTTGAAGTTAATGTTGTTAAGGGTGATGATATTATGCCTGGATCTAAATCTACATGGAGTGATAAATTTAAAAAACGATTTAGAGATCAAAGAAATATTGATGCAGGAGGTATTGTCCCAGAAACAGGATTAAAAGAAAAACCACAGTTAGAAAGTGACGTTAAAGCGAAAGGAAGTTATCATTAAGTAAATAATATAAGTTATGAATAAATATATTGAAAATATATTAGATGAATATGAGTATCCAATAATCAATTCCATATTATTTTCTAATGGGGATATGTTGGTCTTGCGTAGTTATTTTATAGGGAGTGATTATAAGGTAAGAGTCCTTTGTAAATCTACAATAGATAGTTATTTTGATTATAATGATAAAAATGCGGTTTCAAACTTTGAAGTTCCAATACATGAAGAAAATGAGTCTTACTCGATTTATGCTGGAGAGGGAAGCTGGGGAGGTGATGGGGTAATTTATGTCATGGATAAAGTTAAACAAGAATTTGTTTGGTTTTTATTTCTGGATAATTGTAATCCTTTTGAAGAGATTGTATTTGATACATCTGATACAATATTGGCTTGTACCTCTGAAGTGAAACTAAGAATACCTATAAAAGACCCTGCTAAGATTTCATCTGTTTAAAAATAAAGATTCAGAGCATTTACCCTAATACCGATCGAGTATTTTAGTCTGTATTGAAAGTGTCTTACCCTAAAATAAGTTGACTAAAAATAGTAATTACAAGGTTAGTAACCTCCAAGATTATGATGAAAATAAACAATTTATGTTGATGTAATTTTTTTAATAAATATGCAAAAGACGGTGGAATCCGAAAAAAAACGATTAGAGAGTAGGAAAGTATTTAATAATAAGCACATGAAAAAATATATAGAACCTTCTATATCCCTTATAAAAGAGCTACTGGAGCTTAAAGAAGGGAAGATTAATGGCATTACTTATGCAGAAAACGCCCCTGTTCTCGTAGAGAAAGAGGACAATTCATTTGATTTGGAATTTTATTCTGTAGATTATAATTCTATAGATAAAGCCAAGTATGAAAACCTTGACAACTTTCAACTTATCTGTAATGGCAAGACCTATATTGTGCCCAAGAATCAAAGTCATATAGCCAAAATAAAGGATCACTATGATGAACGCGGCTTTGGGTGTACTATCAGAGTGTCTGACATTCATACACCAAGTATTAATCAGGAAGAAGCATATTACTTCAGATATATAATACCTGTTGATAAAAAAGTGCATTTTACAGATTTCCGTGGGTGGAATTTCGAAATCGGAAATAGTTATTTAGGTACCGGGCTGATGAAAATAGAATTTCCCCAAGGAGAAGCACACTTCTATCATGCCAATATCAAGGAACAAAGTTTCCTGATTGTCGAGTCCCGGTTTATGTGTGAATTCAAAGAAATAGATAAAATAGCGTATTCCGTGCTGTTAGGTTTCGGATTTATCATTGGTAAGGTTTATTTGAATGAAGCATATACCATAGTGGCTACAACAGATGATTTTTTGAATCCTGTAGGTGTCTATTATAAATCATTGCGTAAATCTATAGAATGCCAATATACGATATTTACGACGAATGTATATTCAGTATTAATGCCTATCGCTAAAAGAATGGCTTGTCCGGACGCTGAAAAGAGAATGATGAATCTCATAGAGAAAAGAAAGTGGAATTTTGCCATAGAGGAAATAAGTGAGGAGATATTTTCATGCCTTGTTCTGAACTTTTATAAATATGACGCTATTGCCCGTTCCGCATTATTACTATTGGACTCTTCCACTTTGACATTGGAACTGCAACCGGCCGCCTACTGTATAGCTTATGAAACGCTTTGTACTGAACTGAGTAAGCTGTGTAATTTACAATCTCATACTGTTATAGAAAAGAGTACCTGGGAAAAGGGCGGGGTAAGAAAGGAACTATTAGGCGTTATTGAAGCTAAGCGAAAACAAAATGTATTGAATGACGAACAAGCAGAGTTCCTGAGAAAAAAAGTAAATAATATGAATATGCCAACTAACCGGGACAAGTTAAATATGCCTTTTCTGCATTTTGGTTATACATTATCCGATCTTGAGATCTCCGCTATAGGGGACAGGAACAGATTCATGCACGGGAACCTTAATGCAAATAAAGAGGAAGAGCTTGCAGACAAGCTTTTTACAACCAGTCTGATAATGCACAAACTCAGTTGTATATTGATTCTAAAGTTTGCAGGATTTGAGGGGTATATAATCAATAATCTGGCACTCTATGGCAAGGAGTCCAAACAGTGGCCTTTTTTGCGGATTTGATTTCTTGGTTTTCATGTAACAGGTAATGGGCAAGATTAGAGGATGCGGTGAAGATTATGATGAATGGAGATTGTTTTATATTTCTTCTGATTGCCCTTTTTCTGTTTGACTATCTTTCTGTCTGTTTTCATAAAGTTCGGAAACAGGAGCTGAAATGGAAGGAAAATTATCAGTAATATCTTTTTCTAATTGGCGTATCTTATGAATAATTTTGTCGTTTTTCTCATTATTCTCTTCTTTCTGTTCCATTGCAAACATTGTCATGCAGGCAACAGCTAATGCTAAAGTGTCTTTCTCCATCTTATGAATTGTCATTCGTTTTAAATATGTTTTTATTGTATGCTATATATAGCTCTACTTTTATATTGATGCAAAAATTGAGTTTTTCTACCCGAATTTTCCTTTAAAAAAACGAAAAATAATAAGAGTGAATAAAAATAAAGATGTAAAAGGAGATTATGTTCATAATCATCCGACGCCGATTGCTCCATAGATGGGAAATCTTTTGTAATGTCTTTGTCTCTTTTGTCCGACCTACGAATGATCCTACTTTTGTTATTATTTTCACTGTTGTAGTCCATAGCGAGCATTGCCATGCAAGTTAGGGCTAAGGCTAAATTCTCTTTCTTCATCTTTCATCTTATTTGATTGCGCTTTGATTTCAGTGTATATTCAGTATGTTGTTCAATCTCTCTATTTATATTGATGCAAAAAATGCTTTTTTCTATCCCTTTTAAGCAAGGAAAAATCATAAATATGCCTTTTTCATAGGTGAAATATGTTTTTGAGGGTAATTTCATGAATTTGAGTTTTGGAACAGGACTTTAAAAAGGAGTATCTTGTTGATAATGTATTTCAATTTATTTCCTATTTTCCCCTCTGTTGTTATGAAATCAAAGTGATAATGGTATTAATTGTAACTCTTTACACGTAAAATTGCCATATTTTTGATGAAATGTATTTAAATGTATAAACGGTTTTACTACTTTCGATGTTTTTTTGAAAAAGCAATGATAATGGCAACAATAAAAGTAGTATTAAACAAAAACTGGCAACACAAATCGGGCACTTATCCCATTGTATTGCAAATCCTGCATAAGAGAAAGAAGAAGATACTTTATACAGGATGCCGGATAATGGAATCAGATTTTGATGAAAAAAAGCAAAAAGTGTCTCTTTCAGAGAAAAGTACCATTTCGGGGCGTGAGGCGCAAAAAATCAATCATGTTATTCGGGAAAAGCGTAAGGAGCTTTATGCAAAAATAGATTCCTATGAAGCACAGGGCATAGAATATACAGTGAATGACCTAAGCGATGGTCCTATCCGACAAAGTCAGGTTAGGTTTCTGGAGTATATGGAAGAGCAGATAACGGAAAAGAGTGATGCAGGACTTGATGGAACGGCGGCCTATATGAGTACAAGAAACTCGTTCCGTAAATTTCTGAAAGGTAAAGATATCAGTGTTTCGGAAATGACTCCCAAGTTGCTCCGGGCATATGATGATAGCCTAAGTGGGGCAGGGCTTTCGGAGAATACAATTGCTTTTTATATGCGTAATTTAAAAACCGTATATAATCGTATAGTGACGGATGGTTTTAAACCCACTTGTGCCTACCCGTTCAAAGTGACTAAAACCACTATTAGCAAGACACCCAAGAGGGCTATTACCCGTGAAGTCTTGAAAAGAATTGCTAATCTTGAATTTATTCCTAAAAAAGAGAGTCACCTTGAGCTGGCACGAGATATTTTTATGTTTAGCTTCTATTGTCAAGGTACTGCATTTGTAGATATAATCCGGTTAGAAAAAAAAAGTATTGTTGCGGGGGTCATCAGCTTTTCCCGGCATAAAAGCAAACAACCTATCCGTATTGCGATTATTCCGCAGATTGAAGTACTGATGAATAAATATAAAAACGATACGGACTATGTTTTTCCTGTTTTGGATGTTGATGATCCTCGTCCTTTATATACTCAATATAAACTGGCATTGCAACGTATTAATTATGGCCTTAAAATTGTTAGAAAACAGATTGGGCTGGATTATCCCTTAACAACTTATATGGCCCGCCATACCTGGGCAACATTAGTTAAAGAACTGGGTATTCCTGTGTCTGTCATTAGTGAAGGATTAGGACATTCCTCTGAAGATATGACAAGAATATATCTGAAAGAATTTGACACAAGTGTCTTGGATGAAGTGAATAAAAAAGTTGCAAATTTTAATTAAAATATTTTTTATGTGGTCTATAAAATACTGTTAAATAGGAAAATAACGATGTTCCTTCTTTAAAAATCGTGAAAACTTTTGTATCTTTACAGACGGTAATTATTGTAGTTGTTCAATCTCTATTCTATAATAGAGGAGGAATCTTAGTTTTATTAGAATTTATTTGTGCGGTAGTGACGTAAATTGTTGATTTACATTTATATACCGTTAATGTTAATAACTAAAGTTTATTTCTCAGTTTTGAAATGTGTTTCACAATTTCAATATATCGCCATACAGAACACTGGGGCTTTCAGAATTATGAAAAAAGTTTTTCTCAATAAACCCAATTTAATGTAGGCCCTATATTAACTATGATGCAGAAATCGATTTTTTCTATCATTTTTTTGAATAAAAAAATCAAAAAAAAATAATTTAAAAATGTCTGATTCCTATTTTATGCTGTAAATCAGGGATATAGAAGCTTTTGTTGGACCCAAATAATTTCTTGAATTATTTTTAATTTTTCTCCCGCAACTCCCGCATGGATATTTGTCATAATTGACATGGGCATATCCTATACCTACTGAAGTTTCTACACTCCAACGGTTACTCAATACCCATTGGTATCCATAGGTAAATCCCCCACCAAAGAGGTAGCCCTGGTACCGATATTGCTGCATATTCTCGCTAAAAACCCCTCCTAATGCAGGTAATCTGCCTATATTAAAAATCCCTGAATGAAGATGCGCACCGACAAAGTGCCCGGTAAAACGTTCACAGAGCCAATACCGTAATTCTGGCTGCACTAGAATATGCTTCCATTTGCGGTTGTCCGAAGAAAAGTTCCAATAATTTAAGTTACCTGATATATCCATGGTCCATTTATCAGCCACGGCAAATTCAAAACCTAAATTAATTGTAGCTGTAGCATCATATAACAAATTGGTTTTGATTGCCAATTTGGGACTTTCAGGATGTATTGGATTTACAACTCGAGGCTGAAACTTCAAAGTGGGTACAATTCTTTGGTTAGGAAATATTAGCCGGGGAAGAACGGATGAAATTGGCGGAAGCACTTTCCGTTTTTGGGGCTCTTTTTTCGATTCAACTTTTGCAGGGGGTAAAACATCCGGAGAGGACATTTTATATATATAGTAGTTTCCATTGACAATACTATATTTTAAATTAGTTCCCTCTAGGAGTTTTCTAAGTGTTTCTTCCAAACTGCCTGTAATATCATTTTTTATTGGGTAAACTTTGTCAGTAACAGTGGGACTGAACGAAATTCGCTTACCATGCTTTACACTTAGTCTTTTCAGGTGTGCAGTCAGTGTTTGTTCGTTATGTTTCTGTGTTACCACTTGTGAGGCAAGTTGTCCTCCTCCATTTAAAAGGAAGAGGACAAACATACATACAGAAATTAATTGTTTATTCAACATGTCGCAAAATTATTTGATCACCGGTATGTGAGTACTCAATTCCACAGCTGGCCATTACTATTTCAAGTGCTTCTTCAAGATTTCCGGTCGGCAACAATCCATCGTATTTAATGTTTTGACAAATATTCTTAGGCGTGATTGTGACACCAAACAGGTTTTCTATCTTTTCCACAACATGGGTAAGTGGTACTCCGTCAAATTCTAAATATGCAGGTAAAGGCTTTTCGGCTGGAGTAAATATCATTCCTTTTGGAGAACATTCCACTTTTTCATTTGGATGTAGTATTTTATCTCCTATCACCGTCTTAACTCCTACTAAACCGGAAAAACATTCAACTGCCAGGCTTTGACTTCCGGTTGTTACCTGAAATTGTGTTCCCAACACTTCTACATCTCCAAAATTGGTTTTGACTATAAATTTCTGTCCTTTGGCCACAGCGAAATGTGCAGTGCCTTCAAAATCTATGGTTCGCTTCCATAACCATGAAATGCGATTGTATGACAAGTACGAGTCTTTTTGCATCTGAACTTGCGAACCATCAGGTAATGATACGGCCAATGAATTCTTTTTTGAGGTAAACTCTTGGCTACTCAGAGAGTAGGTGCTTGTTGTCAATATAAGTATGATAGCGGATGCTGCTGCCCAAATGTATCGTAGAGAGCGCTTGCGTGAAGCCTCTATTCGAGCCATTATTACATCGCCGACAATATCCTTGTTAACGAATTCTTCTTCCTTTAGTACTACATTCTTCGAAAACAATGTTTCGAATTCTAAGCCGTTATCATCTATGTCTTCTATTCTTTCCATTGTTATTTTCACCAGTTTTGTATTGATATGATGAACGCAATAAACGCTTTGTTATAAACATGCTGCTCACGAAGTTTCTTTATAATTCGTGAAATAGCACAGTAAATCTGTTGGTTGTTCGTTTTGCAAATACTAGCAACTTCTTCAATTGATAATCCTTTATAATATCTTAAATATATTATTTCTCGGTGTTTACCATCCAGACTATCAAGTATCTCTTGAAGTAATATCTGCTTTTCACGCTCTTCTTCATCCAACTCTAATAGCTTGCACGGATCAATCTCTAACTTGAAATCGTAATCGACTAATCCGTTCTTGCTGTAGTATTCATCTTCCAAAGAAACCGTTTGAAGTTTCCTGCTTCTGAATTCCTGCAAAATCTCATTTTTCAGGGAAGTATAAAGATATGCGCTTATGGATTTAGGACGTGAGATAATCAAGCGTTTCTCATATATATTTAAGAATACAGTTTGTATAGCATCCTCCACCAATTCGCTGTCTTGCGCTATTTTCATACCATATTTATAGAGCATATCTGCATGCCTATTATATAAATCCCTGAAGGCAATATTGTTGCCGTCACGTATTGAATTCCAATAATCTATTTCTGTCATGTCCTTCTATTATAATTGATGATATATTTGAAGTTATCTATCCATTTTCTATGTGATTTTTGATTATATTATAGGATTTTAGCTATTTTATATTATTCTTGTATTTTTATTTTATCACATTTTGCTTGTATTTTATATTTACATATTGTGAAGAGAAGTAGCTTTCGGATATAATGATGATTTTTCACAGGAGTCTTTTTGAACTTGCGAAAATCGAAACTCATGTTAATTTCTTCGCGATTAGTAATGAAATATCTTTCATTACAGAACATCAATAATTTATAATTTCTTGCTTTCATTGTTTTGTTGTTTACTCTGTTGTTTCACAGATGTTTCACTATTGTTTCACATATAAATGCCATATAGCTATCTATAAATGACATTTTGTATATAAAACATGGACATAATTTGAGTTTCATAAGTTAAATATCTAATGACAGTCTATTCTTGTATTGATATAAACATCTGAAAATCAAAATTATATGCGGTGTTATTTTATTATTCCTCCTCTATTATAGAATAGAGATTGAATTTGTATTTATTTGATATTTCTAAAAATGTTACATCTGAATTTGGATAACCCGAAGAAGAACGTGGATTATTACTTACAAAATAAGATAGAATAGAGACTGTGATAAAAAAGTAATTGTATGAAAATGTTAAAAACACTAATGGCAGCCGCTTTGATACTGATTGGGATACCTGTTTTTGCCCAAAAAGCAGGTATTAAAACCAATTTGCTCTATGATGCGACATCCACAATGAACCTCGGGGTAGAATTGGGGCTTTCCGAAAAATGGACTTTGGATATATCGGGTAATTTAAATCCGTGGACATTCTCGGAAAACCGGAAAATGAAGCATTGGCTGGTGCAACCTGAAGCGCGATACTGGTTCTGTGAGAAGTTCAGTGGTCATTTCTTAGGAATTCACGCACATGGCGGCCAATACAACTGGGGTGGAATGCTTCCTTGGGGATTTAAAGATGGTAAAATGTTCGGTTCAATTGAGAACGAGCATATTATGACAAACCGCTATCAAGGTTGGTTTACCGGAGCCGGTATATCCTACGGTTATCAATGGGTACTGGGTAATCGCTGGAGTCTTGAAGCGACTATCGGGGTAGGATATGCTTACTTGTCATACGACAGGTATCCTTGTGGAACATGTGGTTCAAAGCTTGGTGAAGGCAGCAAGAATTATTTTGGTCCTACCAAAGCCGGTATTACATTAATATATATGATTAAATAATGCGATAACAATGAAAAAAAATATATTCTATTTCGTACCAGTGATGACAATAGCATTGTCCGTTCCCGGAATAAAGGCTCAAAATATGATTCAGCAGGGTAATGTAACTGTGCAAACGAATAAATTGGAACAATGTGGTGATTCGCTTTATCTGGATATGATTCTCACTTTGCACGGTAAGAATGTGTCTTCACGCAGAAGTGCAGATTTCACTCCCGTGCTGGCAACCGAGGCGCAGACCAAGCGGCTGCCAAAGATCTCGGTGAAGGGAAGGAAGAGCTACAAGTCATATCGTCGTGCTGTTGCATTGATGAGCCGCAAAGAACAGATGCTCTATACACAAAGTGCTCCATATAAAGTCGTCAGAGGATATAAGAAAGCTGAGAGGGTAGTGGATTATAAAGTAGCTGTGCCCTATGAAAAATGGATGTCATCTGCTATCCTTAATTTGGAAAAAGACGACTGCGGATGTGGCAAATCACGTACCACGGATGTGAAGATGCTTGCAAACAAAGTCAATCTTGAAAAAATCATCATTGTTGAACGGTATAATATCACACCTTCATTAGCATACATACAACCGGCAGCTGAAGTTGAGAAGAATCGTGTGGAACAGGGTGTGTCTTATCTGGACTTCGCTGTGGGAAGGACTGACATCAACCCCTCTTTCGGGGCAAATGAAAGGGAATTGCAAAAGATACGCCGGATAATCGGTTTGGTACAATCTGATAAAGGAAGTACGATTAAGGGAATTGAGATTACCGGCTATGCTTCTCCTGAAGGCTCGCTTGCAACCAATGAACGCCTATCGGAAGGCCGTGCCAAAGCACTAAGGAGCTATCTTGAAAAGCTGTATTCCGACATTCCCGCCAGTCTGTATTCCGTGCATTTCGGTGGAGAGAACTGGGCTGATTTGCTGACTGCCGTGAAAGCATCGGACATGCAGTACAAGCAAGAAGTCATCGATATCATAGAAGGGTATAGTGTGAATGCCGGACGTGAGAAGAAATTGATGATGCTTAAATCCGGAAGCCCCTATCGTTATATGTTGAAGGAAATGTTTCCGGCATTGCGGAAAGTGACTGTTGCAATAGACTATAAGGTGAAGAATTTCGACTTGAAGGAAGCGATAGAGGTTTCAAAAACCCGTCCGCAAAATTTGAGTTTGAATGAAATGTTTGTCGTGGCGCAAACTTATGAAAAGGGATCTCAAGAATTCAATGACCTTTTTGAAACCGCAGTACGTATGTTCCCGGAAGATGCGACTGCCAATATCAATGCTGCTGTTGCAGCAATAGGAAGACATGACTATGTTAGTGCTGACCGGTACTTGAAGAATGTAAAAGTGCGTGCCCGTATTCCTGAATATGATAATGCGATGGGGATGCTCGTTATGATGCGTGACAGTGATTATGAAAAAGCGGAAAGCTATTTCAAGGCAGCCGTACAAGCCGGACTGGTGGCGGCAGAAGAAAACCTGAAAGAAATAGCCAAGATGCGCGAGAATATCAGTGCAATTAAAGAAGCACAACTTAAACAGAAAAGATAAAGAGTTGATAATTATATTTTTAAACATATAATTTGATTTTACTAATTTATTAATTTAATTTTTTTACGTATGAATTTGAAAAGTATTTTTATGTCAATGTTGGCTGTTGCAGCATTAGCTAGTTGTAACAATGATGATGAAATCCCAGGTGGTACTCAAGAAGCAAATGCTTCTTCATGGGTTGGAATAAAAGTATCTATACCGGCTAGTTCTTTTGGCGGAACCAGAGCGGCTGATGCTAATGATGCTAATGCGGACGAGTCGGAAACCGCTATTAAAACGATCAGTCTTTATTATAAAAAGGCCGACGGTACAGTAGATGCTATAACTACTTCTCTTGCTATTTCTGATTTTACAAAATCCGGAGCGACATATACTGCTAATAAAGCAGTTAAAATACCGGTTGCTGCTGGTTTGAGTGTAGATATCTACGCAGTGGTAAATAATGGTGCTGTTACTAATCCTATCAGACCAAACTGGTTTAATTTGCGTGGTACTGCCGCAGATCCGGATATAAATTATTGGACAGCTGCTGCATCGGAGTTAAGTGTTGCGGATAATGGTTTTGTAATGACTGGTAAAGGTACAGGAACTACAACTGAGGCTGAAGCTGACGCAACAACTCACGCCTCAATTACTATTGGACGTGCTGTAGCAAAGGTATTGGTAACTGCTTCTGACGGTGGTATTAATCCGACAGCTGATTTTGATGAAACTAATATCAACGGTGTAAGCGGCAAGTTCAAAGGAAATTCATTGTGCTGGACTATCGGTAATAAAAACAAGAAGCTTTATCTGTTGCAGAATAACGTGGGTGGAATTGTAAAAGACCCTAACTGGAGTAAGATCCCTACAGGTACTGGCGATGCTGCTCTTGCTGATGATTATGAAGATCGTAATCCTACTACATATTCTACATTCGTACCTGCATATAGAAATGATATAGTAACTGGTTATGAAACAGATAAATATGTGGAATACTGTAATGAAAATACGAATGAAGAGTATCAATATGGTAATACTACATTTATTTCAGTGAAGGCTGTATTTGTTCCGAATAAAATCGTAACTACTGTGTCTGGTTCAGTTGATACTAATGATTTAAATCTGGAAGCTGAAGCAAACACCGGTGGTGTCGCTACATTCTACTATTATTCTGCTGAATCGAAGTATTTAACTGAGGCTGCCTATGCAGCTGCTAAAACAGCAGGTTTAAGTGATAGTGATTTCAAAGGTCCGTACAACGGTGGTGAGTGTTATTATTTTGTTCCTATTACTGATAAAGACGGTAAAACTGGCGTATTAAGAAATTCATATTATACAATGCGTATTAAGAGTTTAAGAGCTCCCGGTGAGCCAACTCCTAATCCTGGAGGTAATGAAGACCCTGTTGTACAGAATTCATGGATAGGAGTAGATTTTACAGTTGCACCATGGACAGTGCAGTCAATGGGTGACTTTGACTTAGAGTAATTTCATCTCAACCAATGACCTATACTTGATAGTTAGAATCAGAATGTTTCATACAAGAGAGAAGCATTAATTACTTCTCTCTTCTTAATAAAAGAGAAAGAAAAATACATGGTGTAACAACCATAAAAATAGAGTTGACATGATAGCTGTACGCAACAAATTGTCCGTTCTGGGACATAAAATAGTGATGGTATTCTTATCCCTGTCGGTATTGCTATTTACCGGATGTAATATATGGGAGGATTTGCCTGAATGTCCTCCGACAACAGGCAAGGTGTGGATTGGCTTATCTTTTACTTACCATAATACAAAAGACAACAATGGAAACTATAAAGATTTGTTCGGCGAAACCGTACGTCGTACAGACCTCTTCGTCTTTAATGAGAACAACCTGTTAGTAAAGAGAATAAAAGATACAACGGGACCTTTTAAGAACGGTTACCGTATCCCTGTAGAACTTCCTGCGGGAACCTATCATGCTGTTGCATGGAATAACCTGTATAGTAACGGAGCAACTCTGATTTCTCCTGAGCCTGTTGAAGGAAAAACTAAAGAAGAAGATTTGACCGTACAACTCTCCGAGTTGGAAAAGAAGCAAATAACCTTGCATTCACTGCCTCTGCTCTACGGAAGAACAGGGTCATTTACGATATCGGAGAATGATTTGACAAGGGCAGGAGATTCTGTCATTCCCATATCCCTGTTACAAAATACCAATGAAGTTAATGTTACAATAGAATGGTTAGTAGCAGGCACAGGAGAACCGTGTCATGATGCAAGTCATGCGGAATCGACACACATTTATATCAAAGATAATAATGGTATCTATGACTTCGGCAATGTGCAAAAAGCGATAGATGCCTTTACATATATTCCCACTTACCTTGCAAGCAGCCAGACGGTAAACGGAGAAGGGGCAGCGGCTGCACTTTATGCCAAAAGTACTGTGATGCGCATGTTTCCCGATTCTTCTCCCCAACTGCAAATATGTAATGTGCTGCCTGACGGAAGTGAGGAAACGGTTTACAGTGCAGACTTGATGGCCGATTTTATCGGAAAGGTATATAATGAGCAGGAGAAAATCGACCGAGCGCCCTCTTTTGACATCAAGATAACCTTTGAATGTTATTCATGGACTGCTGTGGATATCATTGTGAATGGCTGGAAACTGGAGGACAGTGGTGATATAGATATACAATAAGGAATGAAATAATAAAATTTATGAATTTCAAAAAGATGAAAGGTATGCTGAAGCTGCTGCACCTTGGGATAGCCGGAATAATATGCCTGGCTTCATGCGTAGCGGAGAGTGAAATTACCGAAGAAACAGTGCCAGACGGAAAGAATGTCCGGCTGGGAATAAGTACCCGTTCATTTGGAAACGGGACTGACGAGCAGGTTAACACAATCCGGATTATTCAAGTAACCCGGACGATTGCCCAAAGTGTGAAAAGTAACCGGTTTATCAATAATCCGGCAGATCCTTTACAGGTGGAAGGTCTGACCGGAAATTATGATATTTATGTCATTGTCAATGAAAGTGATGACGGAAGCAGGCTTGCGGCTTTGGAGCATGTTGGAAACCTTTCAGAACTAAAAAAAGTCATACTTCCGTATGACATTGCCCGTCGTCCCCAAACGAATATCCCGATGCTCGGTGAAGTTGAGAACGTGACTATTGGCTTGCCAAATAATGGCAAACCTTCCTCCACTAATTTGGGGATGGTAATGGTTGGCGGGGTGAATCATGGCACTACACTGCCGGTGACACTTACTCGCCTTGCCGTGTGTATTGACTTGACGGTCAAAAGCAAGAGTTTCTCTGCACTAAAATCCGTCGATTTCACGGGATTGCCTAACGCTATTCCCTTGTTCGGTGACGGAACAGAAACTATAGCCCATGACCAGAAAGTAACTTTCAATAAGGATGTTTTTGAGGAGATTATTCCTTCTGCCGGTTATATATCGGAGAAAAAGAAGGATGCCATTATCCTGCCCTCCTATCTGTTCCTCCCCACAACAGACAAAAGCCAGGCGGCGAGTGTGGAAGTATCTCTCGACGGTAAACCCGCATCTTTCAAAGCAAAGATAGGTCATGCGGCATTGCTTCCTTCGGACTCGGATAAAGATTATACTCTTCATCCTAACACATACTATACGCTGACAGCACTTGTAGCCGGTGATGGACTGACCATTGAGGCACAGGTCAGAAACTGGGACAAGAATGAAACCAATTATCCTGCCGGTGGCGGTTCGTTCTGGAAAGCACAACCAAAGGATACGCGAGTGGCATTGGGAGAATCGGCTACTATTTATGCCGAATTCGGAGAAAACGGTACCGGAAGTACCTTTAAATGGTTCCGCAAAAAACAGTTGGCTGATTTTACATTCAGCATTGAAGAAATAACCAGCGGCATTACCAATATCCCATATCCCGATTATTATCGAACTGAATTAGTATTGCTTGGCGAGGAGTTGAATGATGCCTGTGAAGTGTATTGCATCGCAAGCATAACTGCTCCTGACGGTCATCCAGACAGGCTGGAATCCGATTATGCAACTTTTATGACTATGGGTGATGAAGTAAAGCCGGCAGGAACGTATCCGTCTATGCAGAACTGGAAAGCTCCCCAGAACGTGCCTCTCGGTTCCACGTGCCTGCTGCAAGATGACAGGGATGATAAGGTATATCGTGTGAAGCTGATGGCTGATGATAACTGGTGGATGATACAAGATTTGGCTTATGGTGAAGCAAGTACCACGGCAGTATTTGAAGCAAGTTGTACTAATAGAGAATCGACGAACTTGATTGGTACTGGTTTATATGGGGTATGTATGAAACCTGAATCTCTAAAGGCAACCAGTGGATATTTATATAATAGATATGCTGCAATACAATTACCGCAAGGGACTACCGAAGATCATCGAAATGGAGTAGCTTTAAGTACAGAATTTATTCAGGGGCTTTGTCCACAAGGTTGGCATCTACCGGGAAATATCAATGGAACAGCTAATAAAGAATGGGTTAATTTACAAACCGTTTTGAAAATGGATGTGACGAGACCCGATGGCTGGATGGAGTTCGGGTATAATAATGCGGTACATTTTAATGGTTATAATTTGATTAAAACAGTAGATAATAGTGGGAATTCTGTTGATGCTATTGCTTTTCATGGAGGCTATGAATCAGGAAACCTGGATAGAAAGATGACTTTTTGCAGTTTAGGATTTGTGACTACCGATTATGAAAATGGTGCGGTAACGGATATTGGTTATGCAATTCCCGAAACATACGCAGTTCCCATCCGTTGCGTCAGAAACTTCAAAAAATAAAGGAGAACGAATATATGAAACTAAATATTGGAAATAAAGTATATTTGATTACTGTCCTGATTATTTTGTTGCTTGCATCTTGCATCAATGAATCAGATACATCAAACGGATGCCCTCAGTCTTATAGCATACGTATATCTGTACGATCGGATAATAATCAGACACGTGCAAGCGATTTAATTCCTGAGGAGAAAATCAAACGCTACGATATATTTATCTATGAATCGGCAACAGGAAGGTTAATTCAATATTTCGGGAAGTCCGGTCTTACGGGTGAAGATAGGGTTGAAGTCAAATTTGAAGGTAATCCGGATTTTACAACAGATAAGGACATATTTGCTGTGGTAAATAATGCCGATTGGGAAACTAAGACGGATGCTGAAATGAAAGACATTGCCAAAGCGGATCTGCTAGCATACGAACTGGCGTGTAAACAGAATGTGACTGACGCAGGGGGAGAGGTTACGGATTTTGCAGGTTACAAGAAGAGTGCAACGGAGAATGAACCTTTCGTCATGTCTGCTTCTCGAACCGGTTACAACTTTTCTACCGATGCTTCGCATGCTACTCTCTCTATGGAGTTAAAACGTACTTATGCCAAGGTAATTCTGAGATTCAAGACCGACCTTACTCAAGCTACCGATGCTGACTGGATAGATTTGAAGACAATACGTGTCAGAGCTATCAACAATGTTCCCAACACTGCAAAGCTGTACTGTGAAAGTGGAGCCGGCTGTACGTTTACGTGCCAAAACTACGTGTTTAAAGATGGGGATGAATATGAACTTTCGTCCATTAACGCCGACTTGACCCAAGAAGACTATACACTTGACACTTTCGCTTCTGACCGTCTTGCTTTGCGACTTTTTCCACATGACCCGGTGAATGTGGATGCCAGAACTTCGTTATTAATTGATTTTGAAGTAGGAGGTGTAGGTGATACGCATATAACACGAACCTTTAAAGGGCTGATACCAATAGGAGATAAAGATAACGAATATCAAATAGATCCGAATTACGCATATATCATTACCATTGCATACGGCAAGACTACCAATAGCATTACGGCGACCTGCAAGGTAGTACCCTGGAATCTGATTTCAGTGGAAGAAGAAGTTGATCCGGATTAATAAAAAACTGCTGCAATGAATTTGAAGGAAAAGATTGAAATAGAAAAGACCAATCCTAACAGAATATACCTGTATAGGGATGAGGAGGACGGTTACTGTAAGGCATACGAGTTTTCTGCCTATCTGATAACCAAACTTATCAGTTCCATTGAATTGAAGGAAGAACCGTTCATGGAAATAGAGGATTTCCTTTATACTGCTATAGTGGAGCAGAAATTCATAACGGACCGTTTTTCCGGCTTTGGCATAAAGCAGAGTGAAGGGTGCATGCAGGTGCCTCTTTACGATCTTATTTACACTGCCAAGTGGAGAAAAGAGTTTGATATTCTGAAAGAGCAACAACGGAAGGAACATAGTAGATTAGGTGATTTTATACTGGGCGTTTCCCGGTTAAGCAATGAATAAAAATAAAGTTTTTATATATGGATTCAAATATGAAAAAAATAATTAAATCATTTGTGCCGCTACTGTTGGCAGTTTGCATTATGCTGCTGGGTATGATGGTTTCGTGTACGTCCGACGATGATTCGGGAGGAGATGTAACGGCAGGTATCAGCCTGCACATAAAGCCTGTGACAAGAGTAGAAGATGGTTCTGTCAATACCGGTTTGGAGGCGGAAAACAAAATAGATAATGTTCATGTATGGTTCTTTGCTGAAAATGCCAGCGATGGAGAGCCGGCATTATACTATTATACCCCTGAGCCGGAGCCGGCAATTTCATCTACTAATGGAGAATTGGTATTGAATATCACTGATGAAGAACTGATGTTACACCACAACATGAATTCCCAAGGTACTTATCAATTATTTGTGGTTGCCAACTTGCCAGCGGATGCTACCATCGGAGCTGATACAAGTTTGGGTAATTTGAAAACTTATTCTTATGGTGCTTCAGCACGTCCGGACTCCCCGTTCTGTATGACGGGAAGTACCAATGGGGCGCATGACTTCGCGATAGACAGCCGAATAACTATACCATTGCTCCGTGTGGCTTCACGGCTGGATGTTAAAATAGTGAATATAACAGGAAAAACGCTGCAAGTGAATAAAGTAAGTATTGCTGATGACCAGAAATCGGTGCAATTGTTTGCTCCGGAATCGAGTGCTCCTGCTCCGATATCTGACGCCTTTGGGACGGCAACAGCTATTTACACTACTGCTACTACTACTGAGGTGAACTGTTCGGGGTATGTTTATGAGAACCGGAGTTCCTCTCCAATAAAGGTAGTGGTAGAGGGAAGTATAGACGGAACTTCTTTTGTGTGGAAAGCAGATATCAAGCCTGATGGACTTACTACTCTTATGAGAAATACTATTTGTGAAGTCACCTTGAAGTTGAAAGATGTAGATCCTACTGATGTTGAATGTACAATCGCAGAATGGTATGGAAAAAATATGAATAGTGCAATACATGGAACTTATCTTAATACGAATTCCAATCATGTAGAAGTTACTTATGCTCTAGGAGGAAGTTTGAATGTATTGACTGATGCGGAAAATATTGAAGTGGATTTGACCGATGCGGAAAAATTTTATCTTTCAGGTCATGAGAATGAATCCAATGTTATTGTTCCTGTCAATGATGGAACTGTTGGGCTGACAGTTCGACTAAAAGGACAGTCTAATGATATTGTACCCGATGGTAAAATAATAATCAAAGCAGGTAATCTCTCTAAAACAATAACTGTTTCGAAGAAAGAAACAGCATTAATATTTAATTTGATGTCTGTGCAAATAGAGGGAAAAGAGGTGAAAGATGGCGACCATATAACTATTTCTGCATGGGAAAACAAGCAAAATACTAATATGACGATCACAATGGAATCTAATATGCAATGGGCATACGATGTAAATATTTTTAGAGTACTTGATGGAACGATAGCAACTACTTTTAGACATGGTATCATTCGATATGACGGTTCAACGACCTTATTTACTAAGAATGTGCTAATGCAATATGACGGTGTGATGTATCCTGACTTATTACCTGTGGAAGTTGTATTGGATCTTTTCATAAATAATTATGAAGTGGCATACGGGTCAAAAATGCAGACCTTTAAATTCACGATTGATAAACCCTAAATAAGCATCTGAGATGAATACAAAAAAATATAATGTAGTGATACTGCTGTCACTTCTATTCGCATTTGCCAGCTGCGTTGAAGATGATTACGAAACCAGTACCAATTGTAAAAAATCCTATGTGACTCTCCAATTGCCGGAAGAGGCGGTTGTAGAGGTAAAAAGCCGTTCCACTGTCAATGAAAATACGGTAGATGATGTGCTTGTATTCCTCTTCCGAGACGGTAAGGCAAAATACCAATCTTTTGTTGCTCCTACAAACGTAGGAAGTACGGTATCTTTTACTTTGACTAAATTTGCTGTCGAAGCAGGAGAGACTTTATATGTCGTTTGTAATACGGGTGTCAGTTCAATCAATGCCACTAATGCGGAGGATTTCTTATCAGAACTTACTTTCTCAGATGAGGATAACAAAATGATTATGTATGGCTCGAAAGAGATAGGTAGTGCCAGTAACAATTTATCTATTCAACTAGAGAGAATGCTCGCCAAAGTTACTTTGGCTTCTGATATAGCTATGTCCAGTTGGAAAATATGTAATGTACCCACAAAAGGTTTTGTCGGAAGAACAAATATATATCCAACCGGTGCAACTTTTGACAGGGTGTTAAGTCCGGCAGCCTTGGCGGATAACGTGTATTTCGTTCCACGAACCGATAACAGCACAACGACTTTGCCTAAAACTTATCTGTTGGTACAGTTGACCGGAAAAGGCTGGTATAAGCTTGACTTTTGTAACCATACCGGTGAGTTGGATGAAGCAGCCAACGTTCCTGTCCTTGATTTGGAGAGCAATACCCATTATATATTTAATATTGAAACGGTAAATAGCAATGGCTATGAAACAGAAGCTGAAGCGGCTGCCAATCCAGGGAGCAATGTTGTGTATAGTATGACAACTACCGGCAGTACCGGAGACAGTAATGGGCAATATATGCTTCAAGTAGATAGGGATATTATTACTCTTTATCCTACTGTTATCAGTGACATAGTTAAAGCATTAGAAATATCGGCTATAGTTCCGTCAGGCTCGGGCAGTAAAATATCAACCTTTAAAGTAAAATTGGTTAATCCGAGCGGGCATATAAAATTGTATGGAGATGCTGATGGTGATAACAATCTAAACCTGATTGAACCTGCTAATCCGTTGACGGGAAACAGTAAGCATGACATATACCTGTCTTTTGAAGGAGCCGATATGGAAAACTCTTATTTAGAAATACAGCTTGGAAATATAATCCGGCAGATTCCTATAGAAATGTTATCTGCAAATTGCTATCTGGCAGATTTTGCTTCGAAGACAGGAAATGTAATTTATATACCTGTTATGCAAGCCAATAAAGATGGAGTTGAGCGTATTGCTAAAGGGGAAGATTTAGATGTCGATATATTGTGGTACGACCAACCGGGTGTCGATTTAACTTTGACTTATGACAAGGAGAAGCAGTGGATTACTGTTAAAAACAATACTACGTTTACAGGTAACGTAGTGATTATAATTCAAACTCCTGGAATTACTGGTTTCGCAAATATTAGATGGAGCTGGCATATATGGTCTTTGGGTGGTGACGTAATAAAATATGATGCGAATAGAAACATTTATGATTTTAAGACTGAAATGACTAAAGATTTCAATGGATTCACGTGGATGGACCGTAATCTTGGCGCTTATACTCTTGATAGGACGAATGACGGTAGTTGGGGGTTACTGTATCAATATGGAAGAAAAGATCCATTTCCGGGAGCTAGATTTAACACACCTTTAAAAAGTAAAGATATATATTGTATAGTTGAAAATGGTACAAAAGATGTAAGATTTACAATGGAAGAAGATCATCCTAACTTCGGAAGAGTTTTTGTAAATGTTAATAATTCTCCCAATAATCTGGAATATTCTATTGCTCATCCGATGAATTTTATCACTGGAATGATGTATTCAACGAGAGATGATTTTGATTGGTATACCAATGATGGAACTTTGCGCAATAATTATTTATGGTTGGATGAGAAACAAGAGAAAGCTCCTTATAATCCTTGTCCTCCCGGTTGGACTCTCCCATTTGGGGGGAAGAGCGGACCATTTGTAGGTATATGGCCTAAAGCGGCAAATATATATACAGAAGGAGTCTTTTATGATGAAATAGGCTATGTTCCTTTTATCCCATACCGTAGTTATGATAGTAATGACTCTCAAGGATTTAGACTTTATGCATTGAACAGTAATATTGCTAGTCAGATAAGGTGGGGGAATACCAATGATAATGCGATCTCTGCCACTACATTTGCAAAGGATATGGTACAGCATGCTGATCAAGCTTACCGTGCCGACGCTATGCCCGTTCGGTGTGTCAGAGATAAATAGGGAGAATACTTGAATGTATGTTGATTATATAGATGTTATTTATTTTGCGTTATAAAAATATTTACAAATTAAGATCTTATTCGTTATGAGGAAGTATTTAATTTATCTATTGGCACTATTTGCAGTAACTGCATGTAGTGATTATGATGAATACAGACATGATGCGAGTCAGAGTGGAAAGCTTGAATTCGGTACAAGTGCCGGTTTCTTGAGACTACAAGACGATAGTACTCGTATTGCCGGTACGCTAGAGATAACGGCGAACACGCCAAGTGTTGAGCTGAAGTGGAATGTACCGCCGGTGAGCAATTTGGACACCACTGTTACTGAATTATCATTGGAAAACGGAAGAGTTCAGTTACCAATCAAGTGGGCTTCAAAGCTGGCAGACGGAGTTTATGGCCCGGTGAATGCTGCGTACAGTGCAGGCGTGCTGATAACATCCGGAAATGATAGCAAATATGTGCCTCTTGTATGGGCGGATGAGGTGGATTCGGTAAAGATAATGGAACAATGCCAGATAATGACACGTGCCGGACGAATTGAGATGCCAACTTCCGATAACCAGATAATCATAGATACTCCTAATCCTCTTCCATTGGATAAGGATACTTGCGGCACTATTAAGATTAGATATATTAATAGGTGTAATGTCAATTTTGATGATTTTAGTGAGGCTACCGACTTCGATAAATATCATCTTGCTCTAGATAAGCTGCCCCCACAATATACAGGTAGTGATTCAAAAATACCCCTCAACTGGACGGAAGAAGGCGCTCCTGAAATAGATTTTGGAGGACATTTAAAACTTTCAACAATGACAGGGTACACAAAATTTGCATATATAACGTACACTCTACCTACTCCTTGTGAATGGGAATTCATAAAATGTATTCCTGATTCATTAAGCTTGTTGCCGGCTAAAAATGCTTCGGTAGTTGCGGTTGCGAGAACAAATAGTGAATGGAGTATCCGTTATCGTAACGAGGACGGTGTGGAGGTTAGAGCAGACGCAGTTGCTCTTCCAAAAGCGAATGAGCAATCGCTGTTCATCAGAATAGCTGACAATGATAGTTTGAGAAGTAGAAATATTCTTGTTGGTGTATATTTAAAAGATTCTTTAGAAAGAACTCTTAAATTCACACAATCAAGCGCACAAGGTTCTTTTAATATTAAGAGTGTAAAACCTATGGAAGGTACACATCTAAAAGCAGAGAAAGATACAGTAATAGTAGAGGTGGATACATCACGTGATTGGTGGATATCTTATGGTTCCGATAAAAAGACTTGCCTGGCAAGTGAGAATGAAGGGAAAGTGGTGGTTCCTGCAAATACAGGGTCAACCACGAAAGAAATAGTCGTAAATGTAGGATATGATAATATTTTGGTGAATACTTATGTATATATACAAGATTTCGGCAGTGAACTGATTTACGATAGCTGGGATGAATCTGGTAAAATTCCTGTTGAAGGAGGAACATACATGTTCCACTTCCACGGTTCTTATGTCGGGAACTTGCAAGTTCGCGTAAAAGGAGGTGATAGAGTTTTAGCAACGGGACCGGCAACTACCGGTAAGGATGCGAGCATTACCATACCTAATAATTATTTGAGTTTGGATGAACGAGTGTTGACATTTGAGTATTATGGTCCTGATGGTTGGAAGGAGCTGACGGGTGTTACTGCGACACAGGATGAAGCAAAAATTATATCTCAAGTATTACCCAGTACAGCCATACCGCGTGAAGGCGATACGACTACAGGCATATTCTCGGGAACCTATAAAGGAACGATTGACATGAAAGCTGAAAGCGGCGGCGAAATGCTGAAGGAGAATACAGGTAATTGCCCCGGATCAATCAATTTGGATATACCGGCTATGCCAGATACGGCAATGATTGACCGTAAGGTAAGCTTCTTCTATAGTGCCAATGGTGGAACTACATGGACATCAATGGGGTCAAGAACCCAGCTTGCCGGTTCACTTACGGTCGGTTCGATAACACCTAATGATGAAAAGATTCCAGCTGAAGGAAAGGAATATCGCTGTTCATTTACAGGAACGTATCCGGGTAATATTGTATTTGCCGCTTTCATAGGTGAAGGGGAATTGGTTAGAGAGAGTGGTAATGCTCCTGTGACTATGAAGTTAGCTATTCCGAAAAATGATAAAAAAGATAAGCGGACTGTCACATTCAAATATTCAAAGGATGGCGGCAAGCACTGGACTACAATCACAGAGAAAGTACAAACATCTGATATAAAAATAGGCAGTGGAGACAATAATGTAGGTGATTTTGAAGATAAGGGAGATATAACCGGAGGTATTGGCGGTGATATCTAAAATCTAGAAATAGTGTCCGCCGGTTATAATTTATACTACCGGCGGATATTACTCACAACATAAAAAAATAAATATGAGAAAGAATATTTTACTGTGGATTACCTTGCTATCCGTGTTACCTATATGGACCGGATGTAGCAATGAAACAGATGAACAGGATACCAGTTCTGTTCCTGTAGTTGAAAAATATGATGGCAAACCTATTCCTATTTCAATTTCCGTAATTAATCAGGGAAATCAAAAGGGAGGAGTCCAGACTCGCAGCGAAGCCCAGAAGCTCGTATTCTCACAACCGCTAAACGATAAATTCGATACAGGCTATGATATTGTTACTACTATCGAGTCTGTACCGGAATCGGAATCTCGTGCTGCTACCAGAAGCGTATTGGCTGAGAAGAGGTATCGTTTATTAGCATATAGGGGAGATGTTGTTTCCTCTGCTAATTTTGCAGGGCAGGGAGAATATGAAACTGATGCGAGTGGAAAAGGAACGGCGGTTGGCGACCAGTTATATCTTCCGGCAGGTCCTTATACCTTTTTATGCTATTCTATCGGTAATAATGAACCTATTCCGGTTTTTGACGGGACAAGTACAATCATAAAAGTTACACAGGGTGATGATTTCATGACTTGCAAACAAAGTGTTAATGTAGAGGAGAGCGATAGTGGAGATTTTGTTGTCAGAAATGAGTTTGTACGCCATTGCGTCAATGTCATTCTGGAAGTATCTACTACCGGATTTCCCGATAACCAAATTAAAGCTTGTGCAGCGAAGATGAACAATCTGAATGATGTTTTGATAAATTGGGATTTCAGCTCGTCGGAAACATTACCGAATACAGGAACAAGCGGAAGCGCAGAGTTTAGCTGGACAACATTGAATAATGATACAGTTGCAGCAAGTGATCCGCAAATCATATTTCCTGTTAAATCGAGAGACTTGACGGTAGAAATGACAGAACTTAAAATAGGTGCTGAGACAATCAAGGGTGTAGTGATGCGTTATCCTGGAGTCGAACTTAGCCCGGCAAGTGAATATAAAGTCATAATTGCCTTGGAACGTAATTATATTCCTGTGGGTGGTTATAAATGGGCCAAAGGAAATGTGTACAAAGACATTGACGGTTTCCATATTGAACCGACTCAAGGCGCTTATCATCTCGGAATGTATGAAGGTAGTTATTTTGAATGGAATACAACAGATATCGGACTGGGAGCCCGTAACCAAGGTGAATATAATTATGCAGCAGACCCCTGTTCATTGATTACTCCGAAAGGCACATGGCAGACGCCATCGCGCTTGGAAACTGTGGCACTTGCCAAAATTTATGAATGGGATTCCGATGCCCAAGGCATTTGGTTCGGTACAGCGCCTAACAGAGTATTCTTACCGGCAGTCGGTGCCCGCGCATATAACGGCTCAGGTTCGCCTATTTATGATAATGATGGAACATACGCCTTGTATTCTTTAAGAGATTATTCTCCTAAATACAATCAGGTTCTTTCTATTGACCCGCAGGGTGTTTATTGGTTGTCAAGTATGAGCAGAACGTATGGATTGTCTATTCGATGTGTAAAAAAACAATAGTTTCATACGGAAACTGATAAGCTAGATAGATAACAAAACCTTGTCCGGTATGGCAGAAAAATAGTCTGTTTTGTGCCGGACGAGGATTTTTAATTAAAATAAAATATGAGAAACCAAAGTATAAACTATATTGTAATATCGATTTTAGCCTTTTTCATTTCCTTTTTTGCCGGTTGTGAAAATAGGGATGAGGTGAACGGCACGGATAAGCAGAATGTTATCTTTAACATTGATACAAAATTTGTCAGATTGGCAAATGACAGTACCGACCTTGCAGGAGTACTGGAAGTAACTTCCAATGTACCGGAAATAAAATTGAAGTGGAATGTATCGCCAAAATGTAATGTTGACACCTCTCTAACAAGCATACCGGTTCAGGAAGGTTCATGTATTATCCCAATCAAATGGAGAGAATTGACGGACAGTGTAAATTATGCCCCTCAATCCGTGGCTTTTAATGGAGGGGTTCTTGTTACGGCAGGAGAGTATTCTAAATATGTGCCTCTTGTATGGGCTGACGAGGTGGATTCGGTCAAGTTGTGCAATATGTCTTCTGTTCGTACAAGGGCAGATGAAGCACCTCCTGCCCAAGAAATACTGAATTTGACCCCACCGGAAACACTCAATATGACTAAAGCTACCGGTGGAGCATTTTTTGTAGATTTTTCGGGGATATCTGCGGTATTTATAGACGCAGCTGAAATACAGGATTTTACTAATATAGATGTATCCCGAATACCACCAATAATCAGGACTCCCAGTATAGTTGAACTGAAGTGGAATCCTCAAGCTCCGGAAACAAATTTCTATACTAGAATAAGTTGTATGGGTGGGAGTATAACAAAAATATTGAATATCAATTATGTCGTGCCTATTGATGAACCGCTGGTATGGGAATTTATAAGTTCTTCCGTTACGGATGGAAATGATTTGCCTGCTGCCGGTGCGACTGTTATTATTACGGCAAAAACCAATAAACCGTGGAGCATTGAGAGTAGTACAGCAGAGATTTCTCCCGTGCCGGATTATGGAACTGGAATCGGCATAAAGACATTGACCCTACATATTCAAGATAATCCCGGTCCAGATCCACGTCCTGTTTCGGTATTGGTGAAGTCGCAAGGTGTATTGAAAGAATCACTGACTTTTACTCAATTGGCTCCGAACGGTGCTGAGGGAGCGTTAGAATTCATATCATCCGATCCGGTCAGTGGCGCTACGATATCCTCGGCAGGAATAACCTCTACGGTGAAAGTAAAAACCAATGCTGCGTGGTGGATTGATTTGAACGGCTCGAAAACAACTTTTCCAGCCGGTGCAATGGGAGAAAAAACGGGAACTATCACTATTCCTGCCAGTACTTCCACTACTAACCAAATCGTGACTTATACGATTGGGTATAATAATACCATTGTAAAAAGTATCAGCTATATACAACCGGCACAAGGCTCTGAAGTAGGTGGTACGCTTGAATATATCAGCAGCAACCTGCCTGCCGGAAATATTCCTGCTACCGCTAAAGTATATACTTTCAATTTTAAGGGTGGCTATACCGGGCAATTGAGAGTCCGTTCGGTGGATGCAGCTACAGGAAACGTTCTGTTCAACGGGCCTATCGGCACCTCACACACTCCGAAGGTGACTGTTCCTGCAAATACAAGCACCAATACCCGTAATATCAAGTTCCAATACCGGTTGATTGATGTGACAGAGGCCCAATGGGAAGACTTGCCGGCCAGCACAAACCGGATTCAGGATGGCGAAACTGCCAGTGAAGAGATAAAACCTTCGAAAACACTCTCGCCGGGCGGGAACATACCGGAAGATGGAGGTAGATATACTTGTACATTTACCGGAGGTTCGGGAAATGTAATACTAAAAGCTATGAAAACTCGTGTGAACAGTACTACCGCAACCGAAGCGGCAAGATCGGCATCGATAGCTGTTCCGGGGGATGTATCTGTGATTGTTCCTTTACTGGATGGACTGAATGCAACGATCAGTTTTGAATACAGTATAGACAACGGTCAGAACTGGATACCATTGAATGATAACAGAAATCAATTGAATACCTGGTTGATTGTGGATGCACCTCCCCGTGAAACTATCGTACCCGCGACTAATGGAAGTATAAGTTTTGTGTTGAAAGGTAACGCAAAACAACCGGTGACAATTTATGTGAAGTATGAAGGCCGGGAAATCGGACATGCCACAGGTTATGCTCCGAGTACTTTGGTCGTACCTGTTGAGGATAACCCAAGTTCGTCGCCCAGACGAATTGCTTTCAGTTACCGGACCGTAGATGGACAGGGATGGTTAGGTGCAGAGTTGACACAGGCCGGGAAGTAGAACTTTATGACACATTTCGTGCAGGATAAATGAGCCATTCCTGCACGGAATTGTAAAAATAACACGTGAGGCTCAAAATGTAATAAACGCTTATGAAGAAATATTTATTTTTTCTTATGATTCTCTCGCTCGTTTTCAGTTGCAGCCAAGAGAATGAATTGAAAGATGGTATCCCGATAGCTAAGGGGTTAAGTGTCAGTGCGGATTTTATCAATCTAGCAAATACGGGAAATTCGTCAGATGCAAGTTCACTGATTGTCCGTAGTAATGAAAAGAATGTGACAGTCAAGTGGATTACCGGAGCATCGTTCAATATTGATACTACGCAAACTGTTATCTCCATGAAGAATGGTCAAGGGGTCTTGCCAATCAAATGGCAGAAGAAACTGGAAACCGGTTCGTATGCTCCAGAGAATATGATGTTCAAAGCCGGTGTGATACTTACCGCCGGAGAGTTCGAACGCTTTATTCCTCTTTATCATGTACAAAATCTGGATAGTGCATTGGTGACAAGAAGCATTCAAACAAGAGCGGAGGTAAATCTCACTCCCAAGATTTCATCAATTGATTTTTTACCGTTTTATCCTGCCATGTCCGATCTCGGAGCAACTATTCTGGTAAGGTTGACGAATTTGTCAGTGGCACAAGCTGATTATTCGAGTATCAAGTCTTTTCACAATATTGATATCAACCCTACCGATACGCCGACTGAACTGGTAGAAGGAGTGAATACTATAAAGTTCAGATGGAAAGATGCGAATGTGCGTCCGGCTGCATTCATGCTACCTATCGTTTTCACCAGTTTCGAACTGGTGGGAGGTAGTGCGGTGGTCACGTTGGAATGGGACCCGGGAACACCTCCGGAAGAAAAGGTTACATACATCAGTAGCAGCCTGCCAGAAAACAATATTCCGCAGACCGGTGGAAATTATTCTTTTACGTTTAGAGGAAGCTATACCGGTTCAATACAAGTGCGGGCGCTTTCCGAAGGTGTTGTTCTGGTAACAGGTCCGGCGGATACTAATATGCATCCGCAATTGATTGTACCCGCTAATGCTGCCGCCACTGAACGTGCTATCATCTTTGAGTACCTTTTGGACAATGGAGAATGGACTGTCCTGCCTGCCACAACAAACCGTACACAGGATGGGACAAATGGAGGCGGTTCCACTGGAACGATTACTGTCAGCAAGATTATTCCCACGGGAAACATACCGGAAAAGGGGAATACTTATTACTGCCAGTTTAAAGGCGGGCCGGGAACTGTGATTTTCCGCGCTGTGCGTACCCGCATAAATGAAATAACCGGTCAGGAAGTAGTGAGATCGGAAGCAAAAGCTGTTCCTGCCACCATCGGCATAAAAGTTCCGGATCTGGATGGACTGAATGCAACGATCGGTTTTGAATACAGCATAGACAACGGTCTGAACTGGATATCATTGAATGATAACAGACCACAAGAAAATACTTGGGGTTTTGTATCCGCACCGGATGCGAATACCCGTATTTCAGCAACGAACGGAAGCGTCACCTTCACCTTGATGGGGAATGCCGACCTTGCTCTTACCATTTATGCAAAAAGTAACGGTGTGATTGTCGGACAGGCTACGGGTTATTTCCCGTCTGAAGTGGTAGTGCCTGTAGAAAATAATCCCACTGCTTCCGAACGTCAGGTCTCTTTTTCGTGGTCATTGAATAATGGCGTTAGTTGGTCATCAGCTACTTATACACAAGCCGGGAAATAAATAATTAGTTAAATCTTATGCTCCGTGCAATCTTAGAAAAGCCTATTTGCATGGAGCTTTTTACTATGGAGACTCTAATAACTGCAATAAAAATATGGACAATTGTTTGTAAGCGACTGTGAATAATAATTATGTGGATTAAAATAAAACTACTTGTGCTTAGGTAAATTTATTATTAACAATTCGTCCAATTAAATGAGCCGGGTGGACGAAATCTGAGGAAAGACTTAAAGGCTCACAAATTGTATTATGAAGAAATATTTATTAATTCTTGTTTTAGCCCTGATTGGCTTCAGTTGCTCGCAAGAAAATGAATTTGACGGAAATAATTCGGTTCAGAATGGTTTCCAAGTGAACTCTGAGTTTATCGATCTGTCTGTCGGTAGCGGTAACCAACAAGCGGGGATGATAAAGGTTAATTCTAATGAAGATGAAGTGAAAATCAAATGGATCAGTGACCCTTCATTCAATATTGACACTACCCAGACCAGTCTCTCCATGAAAAATGGTCAGGGTGTATTGCCAATCAAATGGCAACGTAAACAGGAAAACGGTGCTTACGCTCCGTCAAATATTCTGTTTAAGGCAGGAGTTGTGATTACTTCGGGTGAAGAAGAAAAGTTTATTCCTTTGTATCACGTGCAAAACCTGGACAGTACAAAAGTAGCGGAAAATATCCGTACCAGAGCAGGTGAGGCAGGAGAACCCCGCATCTCGTCTATCGAGTTCGTTCCGGCAAATCCGGTCATGGGGGAGAATGGTGCTGTATTACTGGTGAAACTAACGAATGTTGAACAGGCAGTCGTTGATTATTCTAATATCAGAACAAGTCATAATATCGATATTAATGAAACAGACTTGCCAACCCTTCTGACAGGTACGCAGTCTGTCTTGAAATTCAAATGGAAAGATGCAAATGTACGTCCAGCCGCTTTTGCCATTCCTGTCCTGTTTTATGCTTTTGAACTTGTCAATCCGGTAAGTTTTACATTGGTATGGAATCCCGAGGAACAGACCTTATCAGTGAATCCCGAAAAGCATGACGTTGCTTATACAGGCGGTGTAGCTTCTTCTCAAATAATCTGCAACACATCATGGATTGCAAACAAAGGTTCAGAGAGCTGGTTTACGATGACTCCGACCAGTGGCAAGGGCAATGGTATGATTGAGTTTACCGTATCTGAAAACTCTGGTGAAGCCCGTTCTGCAACTGTAACCATTATTGCAGGGGAAGTAAGCAAAGAAATTACTATCAACCAAGTTGCTAAAGAAAATGAACTGATTGTAGAGCCTATCAGCCATTCTGTAACTAGTGCCGGTGGTACAGTAACTTCGTCTATTACCAGCAATATTGCCTGGACTGCTACAAAGGGATCTGAAACATGGTTTACTATGACTCCTGCAAACGGTAATGGCAATGGGAAGATTACATTCACTGTTTCTCCTAATGCTACTTTGGAGTCACGTTCTGCCAATGTTACAGTAACTGCCGGTTCAATATCGAAAGTAATTACTATCTCACAAACCGGTCAGGATGTTGCCCTTTCAGTAGCTCCGACCGAACATTCTGTAAGTAACACGGGTGGTACGGTAGCTTCGTCTATTACCAGTAATACTACCTGGACCGTTACCAAGGGGTCGGAAAGTTGGTTTACAATGACGCCTGCAAGTGGTAGCGGAAACGGTAAAGTTTCATTTACTGTTTCACCTAATACTACTATATCTGCTCGTTCTGCAAAGGTTATAGTTACTGCCGGTTCACTTACAAAAGAAATCACTATTTCGCAAAATGCTGGCGTGGTTTCGCTTACAGTGAATCCGGTTAGTCACTCAGTGTCTAAAGCTGGAGGTAAGGTAATATCGAATATTACCTGTAATACAGTCTGGACTGTAAGTAAAGGCTCTGAAAATTGGCTGAATATTGATAAGACAGTTGGTAATGGCAACGGTTCCATTTCAATCACTGTAAATGCGAATACCGGTGCGGCACGTTCCGGAAAAGTGACGATAAGTGCAGCTGGTGTAAAAAGGGAGGTAGTTGTTACACAGGAAGTCGGCTCTACAGAGGCAGGTCCTGGTAATGTAACTATCGAAGACTGGAATGGACAGACGAACCAAGATGTGATTGGCGGTGAATTGTAATTAATTTAAAAGCTTACTTCTATAACAGATATTTATTAAAAAGTAATTGATATGAATAAGAATATATTTCTAATAAGTTCCCTTTCTCTGTTATTTTTGTTTGCAGGATGCGAACAAGATATTCAGGATGTGGATATGACTACAGGAGGAAATGAACCTGTACCATTGAACATTGTGATTGGTGGTACTGAGGATTATGGGGATATTGTATCACCAGAAACCCGTAGCTCGGAAACTATGGTAGAAAGTTTTGTGCAACCTCTTGATAGTTTTCATGAGGCAGGTATCGATATTGTGACTACTATTGAGATGCTTCCGGAGGAAAAAACAATTCAAACCCGAGCTAATATGAAAGATGGAGCTCCATTTGATGTTGTAATATATGATAATGCCGGTAATAAAGTAGCATATTGTAAGTATAAAGTGACAGGAACTACAGCTTCTTTACGTACTGGAACTGTTCCTATGCTTGTACCGGGGATGTACAAATTCGTTTGTTATACGTATAACCAGAATTATGAACCTGTCGAACTACCTGTATCCGTATGGCCAGGGGATGACTTTTCAACTTATTGCGTCGCTAAAAATATTACGGCTACAGATAATACACTCAATATTGTTTTTAAACATCAAATGTCGCGTATTCAGTTGGCTTTGAGCTCAAACATGGATAAATCAGCAACATTTACTTATGTAACTACTGAATCTTTTTATAAGGGAAATTGGCCGGTTAGTTATACTAGTACCGATGATACGAAAATTGAGGGTATTGAATTAATGCCTACTTATCGAATGAATAGTGGAAGTACAAATTGTATAATTCCAATTTCAAAAAAGGTATCATTTACATTTAATGATGTCACTGTCAATGGCAAAAATTATGGTACAAAAAGTGTAGATGTACCTGTGAATTTTGTAAGAGGAGGAAATTATAAAATAACTGTTCATTTTGACAAGGCCTATCCATATACGGAGATTGGTGGTGTGAAGTGGGCAGTTAGCAATTTGTCATTTGTAGATGGCCAAGTTACAGTCAAAGATAATCCCAGTGAAAATTTCAACCTGCTATTTTGCGGTGGTTCTTTATTGGGTTATGATATTGCCGGCGGAGTTAATGCCGGACCCGTTGCGAAGCCTTCGGAATATAATGCTTCACCTACTATCAGCAATTGTCCAAAAACAACTAACTTGGTTCAAAATCCATCTAATGGTACAGGCGATCCTTGTAGTTACTATCTTGGACAATCATGGAGATTGCCTACCCGCATGGAAGTTTACAACTTAGGGGGAGGCATTAAACTCAATGGGGTTATAACTAATGCCGTCTGGCGCAACAAAGGTATTTATGGACTCAAATATGTTTCCGGTGTTTTCGTAGGAGCTAATGCTGCTTCCGCACAGATATCAGGAAATAAGGTCACTAGTAATTGTATATTTATTCCTGCGAGTGGATATTATCTTCCTGGTAGTGGTTGGTTCTATGATGTGGATCGAAGAGGATCGTTTTGGACATCTCAGGTTACAGGTTCTAATTTAGATTATGTTGGAGCTGGACATTTTGATGTTACCAAAACTAACTCCGGCTATTGTATTGCAAATAGTATCGAATATGGCTTCGGAGTACGATGTATCCATAAATGATGATATATATAAGACCGAAGCAATTTAATTTTAAGGTATGATAAATAAAAGAATATTCTTGCCCGGCTTTCTTTCTTTGACCTTCTTATTGGCAGGATGTGAGAGAGATATGCAGGATATTGATGTGCCTATGGGGGGTGATGAACCTGTGCCTTTGAATATCGTGGTTGGTGGTATGGAGGATTATGGTGATGTTATATCACCTGAAACCCGAAGTGAGGAAACAATGGTGCAAAGTTTTGTACAACCTCTGGATAGTGCCAAGGATACAGGTATTGATGTTGTGACTACAATAGAAATGTTACCTGCCAATAAAACAGTCCAAACAAGAGCTGCTATGAATAATAATGCTATATTCAGGATGCTAACTTATAATAGTAGTAAAGAGCTGATATATGATAATATCTATAAGATTGGAAGTAATAAAGTTACCTTAATAAGTGGTACAACTCCTATATTAACGGCTGGTAATTATAAATTCGTATGTTATACATATAATCGGAATAATTTGCCGGCACTGATAAATAATGCTGCTTTTGTAAGTACTTGGGATGATTTTGCTACCTGTGTGTTGGAAAAACAGATTAGTGGGCAGGATAATAAAGTTGAGATTAATTTTAAGAGACATTGCTGTTTCTTGACATTGGATGTCGTTGCTAGCGGATTTAGCGATAACACTGTTAATCTTGAAAGTACAGGGCTTGGCAATGAGGCGCAAGCTACTTTTCCTATTGATAACTCTGTTACAGATAAAACTGCTTTAACATTGATGTCTAACTTTGCTTCACATGTATATTATGGACCAACTCCAATTGTCCCTGATACCAGAACATTAACAATAGTCTTGAATCAGTTCACTATCGGAGGTGTTAGATATAGTAAATGGTATGAAGTACCTGTAAATTTTGTGAGAAGAGGAAATTATAAGATTACTATAAAGTTTACGCCGAAGATAGATGATTCTATTACTTTGGGAGGATTGAAATGGGCTAAGGGAAACTTACGGTATGTTAATGGTGTCTATCGTTTTGCCGAAAGTCAAGAACAATATACAAATAATAATGGTACATGGAATGCAATAACCAATCCTGATTATTTTGCTTGGAATACATTGACTTTAACTACAACTTCACTCAATAATGGTGATCCTTGCTCTGAAGTGCATCCAAAGGGCATTTGGCGTACGCCTACTAAGGCTGATTTTGAAAAGATAGTGGCACTGCCAACTTCTCGTGGTAGCTATAAGGGCATACGTGGTGTTTACTTTGGAGTTTCAGAAGAACCTTCTTCTGATGCTAAAAAAGAACAAACTTTATTTTTGCCATATTGCGGATTTAGAGAATTTACCGGAACTAGTATGGGCAATGCAGACTTAGGAGGAGATTATTGGTTATCAAACTCTTATACTAGTAGTATGGGGTATTATTTGGTACTTTATCGCCCGGAAGGGATTCCTTTTATCTCTCAAATAGATAAAAATAGAGGTAAAGCTATACGATGTGTAAGATGATTTGAATGTCGGGTTTTAACATGTAATATAAGAATATGAAAAAATTGATTGCAGAAATGTTGGGAACTATGGTTCTCGTACTAATGGGATGCGGTGCTGCTGTGTTTAATGGTGGAGCCGGCTCGGTTGCAGCTGTATTGACAATCGCTTTTGCGTTCGGGCTATCTGTCGTGGCAATGGCATACACCATAGGTGGTATATCGGGTTGTCACATTAATCCGGCGATTACATTAGGAGTATGGCTAAGTGGACGCATGTCGGGGAAAGAGGCTATCGGTTATATGGTAGCTCAGATTGCAGGAGCCGTTATCGGCTCTGCTATACTGTACGCGATTTCTTCCCCTATGGGGTTTACGGCTACCGGAGCGAACGGATATGGCGAAGGAATGATGGTGCCCGCTTTTATAGCTGAAGCTGTATTCACTTTTATCTTTGTCCTTACCGTATTGGGAACTACAGCTAAAGAAAACAATACTCCTAAGTTTGCAGGACTGGTTATCGGTCTTACACTGGTGTTGGTACATATTGTCTGTATCCCTATTTCCGGAACTTCGGTTAATCCAGCACGTAGTATTGCTCCTGCTCTATTTGCGGGAGGAGATGCTTTGGGTCAACTGTGGCTGTTTATTGTAGCTCCATTTGTAGGAGCAGCAGTATCGGCAATTGTCTGGAAAAAGGTGCTTGAAGCACGTGCATAATAAACGGGACTATTTTATAATTTATCTGTAAGCAACAGGAAAGAAAAAGAAAGGTCTTAATCAAGCCGGTAGTAACGCTGAGACAATAGTTACTACCGGCTTTTGGTTTTGAAAGAGTATTTTGCTTTCAGAAAGCTAATTGTACCTGAAAAAAAATACTTAGTAAATATTTTATAATCAATTAGATAGCTGTTTGCTGATGATTTTTTATTTTTTTTCTTTTAAAAATCGGATAGTAAAATCGAATTTCTGCATCTATATATATAGGGAGGTAAAAATTATCTATACTATAATCCATAAGTACTCATTACAAGCACTTGGGTAAAATATTAATTTAAAATAAAACAGAGAAAATGAACAAGAATGATTTAATTCAATCGGCAGCTACTCTTAGCGGTTTGCCACAAACAGAAATTAAACAAGCTTTAAACGCTATTTTGGAAAGTATCAGCCAAAACTTAAAGAAAGAAGAACCGGTGGTGTTAGTTGGTTTCGGGACATTTGCAGTTAAAGAACGTGCTGCCCGTATTGGATATAATCCGTCCACTGGAAAACCGATTCAAATTCCTGCAAAGAAGGTTATAAGATTTAATGCGGCTAAGGCATTAGATATTGATTCAAAAAAATAAAATCATCAATAAACTTTAATTTGTCCGTGAGGGGCACCTGTTTTTTAATATAAACTTAATTAAAAGATGAAGAAAAAAGTGTTAACAGTGGCTTTAGTATGCATGTCTGTGTTTGCTATGGCTCAAGAGAATGGAAATCGTGATGAGAATAATAAGATTGTTCGCGGTCCGTATGAAACAAATAAATTTTTCGATAACTGGTTCATTGGAGTTGGGGGCGGTGTGAATTTTTACGAAGGTGAATACGATACTAAAGCTTCTTTTGGCAAGCGTTTATCACCAGCACTGGATATTTCAGTAGGAAAATGGATCACTCCTGCATTGGGAATACGTTTGCAGTATTCCGGGTTACAAGCTAAAGGCATGACTAATGAGAAAAGTATTTATGCCAAGGGTATCAACGGTAACTATTACAATGAAAAATTCGGTGTGATGAACTTGCACGGTGATTTGATGTGGAATTGGTCTAATTCATTTTGTGGATATAAGGAAACACGTGTATGGAATTTTAGTCCGTTTGTAGGTTTTGGTTGGGCACGTTCTTATGGAAATGACACGTATCAAAACGAATTTGCTCCTTCAATCGGCTTTTATAATAGTTTTCGTTTAGGCAAAGTGGTCGACCTGACTTTGGAAGCACGCCAAATGTTCGTAAATCAACGATTTGAAGGAACTATTGGTGGCAGCAAATGGGAAGGAATGACTTCTGTTACAGTCGGTTTAAGCTTTAAGTTGGGAAAAAGCAGCTTTAAGCGTGTAAAACCAATCAATTATTCTTCTTATGAAAGACGTATTCGTTCTTTGGAAGATACTAACAGTACGTTGATTGGTCGTAACCAGCAGTTAGCAGATGAAAATGAATCATTGAAAAACCGCAAACCTGAAACTGTGACCGTGGCTGGCGAATCGAAAACAGCGGCTTCACCAGTAGCTCTTTTCTTTGGTTTGGGCAAAGCAACCCTCGATCAAAAAGAACTTGTTAATCTGGAATTTTATGTAAAGAATGCTATCAAGTCAGACAAGAACAAGACTTTTACATTAATAGGGTCTGCTGATAGTGCAACAGGTAGTGAAGGTGTTAACCAACGATTGAGCGAACAACGTATGCAGTACGTCTATGATTTGCTGGTTGACAAATATGGTATTCCGGAAAGCCGTTTGATAAAGAAAGCTGAGGGTGATAAGAATAACCGTTTCAGCGAACCGGCATTGAATCGTACAGTAATTATTGAGTAGTTTTATTTTTTTGCAATGTTTATTAATCACGTGTTTACAGGACTGCTTGCTTCTTTTCTGTTTTTGGAGACAAAACACTTTGTAATAGCAAGGGGGATTTCTAATCCGACAGAAATGGCAGTCCTGCTAAACATTAACGAGTAACACATGAATCGAGATAATATTGTATTTAATACATGAATGTCTAAAAGAAATAATATGATTTTTTATAATAGTCGTTTGGCAAAATGGTTCTTAGGTAAGAGAAAACATTTTTTTATGATAACAGGGCTTTGTTTTACCCGCTATCGTTATCTTGAAGTCTGGGAAGATATGGAACTTAGGATTCATGAAAAACAGTTCTTCGAATGTTGGTTGCTCGCTGTTTTGCCTGCCTTGATTTTGTCAATATTCCTCTCTTGGTGGTGGATGATTATTCCATTTATACTTTATGATTTGCTTTATTGGCTGGAAGTCGTTTGGAGACATCATTCTTCTTTTGACTGGGAAGCTATAGAACATTGTGGTGATTCACTTTATCTAAGAAAACGAAAAAGCTATGCTTGGATGAATTACTATGGCAGAAGATTATTGCCAAAATCAGAATGGGATGATGAATATGATTAGTTATTCAATGGCTGGTTATCATAGAATCTATTATTGACTGAAATAAAATATTACGCAAACATATATACACTATGAATTACGGAATAATACCGTTTGCTATGGCAAACAATAAAGAAGAGTACCAGTATTATACAGACAAATTTAATGAGATCGGCATTACTGTGGATCGGGTTATTATCGTGAATAGATCGGAAGATATAACCGGGCAACTTAAAGAAGGCGATGCGCTTGTTGTGCTTGCCGATGTGAAGTATAGTAAGCAGACAAAAGCCGTTCTGAATATGCTTGAAAAGGTACTAGAAAAAGGTATTACGGTATGTCTGTATAATAAAAGTGTATATGTTATACAGCCGGATGAATTGCCTTTGCTTCAAATACTTGCCAAGCGCTTAGTGCGTCATGAGCAGGTAATGAATCCTGCTGCCAATTGATGTTGTTTATTAATCAATTTATATAAAAAGAAGATGAAGAAAATTTTTGTATTAATCGTTGTTATAATTATTGGTTTATTTGTAGTGGATACAGCTAAGGCTCAAAATAGTGGCTGGTGGCTAGGTGGAAAAGTCGGTTATTGGCATGATAAGGCTGATAACGGCAGTAAGACAAATCATTTCTCTATTGCTCCAGAGTTTGGTTATGATTTTAATGCTAAATGGTCGTTGGGCGCTAGTTTGGGTTATGAATCATTTAGTACTAAATTGAATGGTGATAAGGCTAATAATGACGTGTTTGTCATTGCTCCTTATGCACGCTATAAGTATTACAGCAGTGGTATTTTGACATTGTTTGTAGATGGAGGCTTCGGCATTGCAGCTGGTGACGCAGATGGATTCCAAATAGGGTTGTCTCCAGGACTGGCGGTTAAAATAAACGACCGTTTCAGTTTTCTGACAAGCGTAGGTTATTTGGGATACAAAAAGGACCATTTTAACAGTGGAGGTGAAGGATTCGGATTAAGTTTGGCTTCATCCGATTTAAAATTCGGATTTTTCTATTCATTCTAACTCTCTCTCTCTAACCAAGATCCGCTCCGTCACTGCCGGACGTTCTATGCATAGGAAAAGAATATTTGACAGTATGGAGCGGGTTTGTATTCCATGCTTATTTAATTTAAAATCATCATCATTATGGTCCTGAAAAAAATCTTGGAGAAAGAGCGACATAATTCATATAAAATATATTTATATATTAATGAAGAGGACAGTTCGTGCTATTCATACGAGTTCTCAGCCTATCTGCTAACACGGCTGTTGAATACTAAATTGGAAGAAACCAAGAAAAAATTGGGAACTGCTTTTTTCTATACTCAACTTTCACTTCAGGCTGTGGTAGAAAGGCTTTCTGGACCAAATACTATGGTAGGTGATGAGTTGATTACAGTGGTTCTTGATGATCCGATCCGTTGCTTCCAGTGGAAGTTGGAGTTTGATAACTTGAAAAATGCTCAGGGGAAATCTTATGATAAGTTTATAGAATGTATTCGTAAAATCTTCTGTAAATAATGCGAATATTTAGATGGTAAAAACTGAAAGCATGACATTAAAGATGATATTACCAAGAATAGGTGCTGGTATTTTGCTTGCGTTGGTATTCATTTGCGGAGAAACCGGCTGTTCCCATGCTCAAAGCAATCAAAAACAAGCCGAAGCATTTCGTGAAGAAAAGACATTTACTCTACCTGATATTCCGTATGCTCTTACTTCATACGAAGATCGTGCAGCCTATTTGGTAGAACATTTTTGGGAAAACTATGATTTTAGCGATACAACGCAAATCGCCAAGCCTGAAATAGTCGAACAGATATTTGTTGACTTTCTGGATGTGTTATCCTATGTCCCTGTTGCGAAAGGGCAAAAAGCTATGACCGGCCTTATGAGGTCTGCTTCTGTAGATAAAGGCATGTTTCTTCATTTTATGAAACTGACTGAGAAATATCTTTATGATCCTAATTCTCCATTTCGCAATGAAGACTTTTATATTCCTGTCCTCAATGCCATTGTTTCATCTTCCCAATTGGAGGAGACCTATAAAGTTCGTCCAAGGTTTCAACTGAAAATGGCGCTGAAGAATCGTCCGGGTAGTATTGCAAAAGACTTCGTATATACTTTGTCAACAGGCACTAGTTATAAAATGTCATCTATCAAAGCTGATTATATCATTCTTTTTTTTAATAATCCGGATTGTCATGATTGTAAGCGAGCGAAGAATTATATTAAAGATTCTCCGATATTTAACTACTTTACAAAAGAACATGCGGTTCCATATCTCAGTGTTTTAGCGATTTATCCAGATGCCGATATTCCTTTGTGGAGACGAGGAGATTATCCTTCAATGATGATTAATAGTTATGATGCCGGACAGGTTATTTACAATAAAGAGTTATATGATCTGAAAGCAATTCCAACATTTTATCTACTTGATAAGGACAAAAGGGTTATTATGAAGGATGCTCCTATCGAACAGATTGAATCTTGGTTACAGATGCTTATAAACAATTAATTGAAAAATAAAGATTATGTTATTACTATCACATCCATTGTGCTGGCTATATATGCTAATAATTATTTTAGTAAGTATACCTATAGGATACATTATATGGTTTGCCATTAAATGTTTCCGGTTACGACATAAAGTGAATGAATATATAACTTTTGTGGATGAATCTTATATTCAGAAAGGAATAAATCCTCCTACTTTGATTTTGCGCATACAAAGAGAGTTTGTCAAGGAATATAATAGACTGGCAAGTAACTGGATGGGTTCTTTATTTCGGATTAAACTATATCCCATGGAGGATGAATTATCTGAGACTGAAGTGAATTATTTTGATAATTAATAATATACATATAAACTATAGAAACCCCTTTCCCCTAGATTTTGTTTGTTTTGTTTGTGTTTGGGCATAGATAGCCCTATGATTTCTCTATGAAGAAAATAAGAATGTTCGCTCCATCCAGCGGGATGGGGCGAATTTTTTTTGTTTTATTAGTACAGTTATTAGTGTTTATTCCAGGAAATAGTTCTACTTTTGAGTCCAATGTTCAATTCTTAGTATCTATACCCTGTATCTTTTCTTCGGGCAGGATTCAGTCGGTCAATGCAGCTTGTCATGTGATAGTGCTGTTATGAGACTGTCATCTAAAATAATAGAAGAAAATGATTAAAGGAAATGTTACTTTATGTGGTAGAATTTGTCATATCGCTACACTTCGTCCTAATAAAAAAGGTGAACTTTATACTAACTTCTCTGTCAAAGTCAGTTTGCCTGTTGGCGTAGGAAACACTAAAGATTGTTGGATATCTGTCCGAAAAAAGGGAGGGACTCTGGAAGAACTGAAGCAATATTTGATTGGAACTTCAGTGGAAATAACTGGAATATTGAATTTCCATAAAAGCAAGGAGGATATTTATCTAAACCTTACTGCCGATACCATCGAATTTGTTGACAATACAAGACCTGAATGTATTGCAGGTGAAATAGAGTTTTATGGTAAGGTAGGTACTGTTCCCGAAATAAAAGATGATAAGCATGGTAACAAATATATGTACTTCTCAGGTTATAGTAGCGAGATGTCCGGGGAGGAACGTGTGTTCATTTGGGTACGTTTTATCCGCTTTTCTGGTGAGATAGAGGACTTTCTAAAGAAGGGCAACGGTATTCATTTAACGGGTACTTTGGATATGTTTTTCTACAATGACCATTTGAGCTTAGGATGTCGTTTTAGAGAGGTGACACGCTGGGTAAAAGAAAAAGCAGGAAAAGAATAACTCAAATTCGTCATGGCTAAGAAATTTAAGAATCACTACGCCGCGTTAGACGGGCGTAGTGCGGAGGATCGGGCTTTGGAACGTTTTGCTGAGATGGTTATTCAGAAAATAGAATCAATCCAGTCTGATTGGAAGAAACCTTGGTTTACGGAAAACACCTTGAGTTGGCCTAAGAATCTGTCAGGCAGGAAGTACAATGGTATGAATGCATTGATGCTTTACTTGCAATGTGAGAATGAGAAATACAAGATACCAGTGTTTATGACGTTCGACCAGGTACGCGGGCTAAATTATAAGGGACCTGCCAAGGAAGGGAAACGGTTAACGGATGAAGAGGGACAGCCATTATCGGAGGTGTCGGTACTGAAAGGGGCAAAGAGCTTTCCTGTTTTTTTGACTATTTTTAATGTGCTTCATACTGAAACAAGGCAGAGAATAAAAATAGAAGATTACAGGAATTTATCGAAGGATGAGCAGAAAGAATATACAGTATATCCCAATATGCAGGTGTATAATGTATTTAACGTGGCACAGACAAATATTCAACAGGCAAGACCGGAGTTATATGCAAAGCTTATGGCTGAGAATGTAGCTTTGCCTCCTGAATTGTCTGCGGACGGTTATTGTTTTCCGGCTATGGATGAAATGGTCCGGAATAATGAATGGTTGTGCCCTATTCGCCTCCAACATCAGGATAATGCTTATTATTCTATTTCAAGAGATGAGATTGTAATTCCCGAAAAAGAGCAGTTTTATGATGCGGAATCATTTTACGGGACAGAACTGCATGAGATGATTCACTCAACTGGTGCAAAGCAAAGATTAGATCGGTTTTCTCCGATTAGTTATTTTGGTTCGCCTGAATACTCAAAAGAGGAGTTGGTTGCCGAACTCGGAAGTGCATTGGTGATGCAGGAGCACGGACTCTGCAAAACAATTAAAGAGGACAGTTGCGCCTATTTGAAAAGCTGGTTAGAGGAACTGAAGGAGTCGCCTACATTTATCAAGAGTATTTTATTGGATGTAAAGCGTGCAACAGCAATGGTTAATGATAGGATTAACCTTATCAATAGTCGCTTGTTGGAGAACGGAACTGTTGGGAAAATGGCTGAGCCATTACCAATGACGGGAATTCCTGACGGAGCAGTGTCTGAATTCCACATGCTGGATAACGAGTCCCGGGATGCAGTCTATAATTTTCTTCATGGTAATCTCTATGATAAGGATACAGGGAATTTGATTGATGTATCTAAGCCTGTTGACAGGGTTGTACGGGTAGATAAATGCTACTTCGATCATGCACTAGAGTGTGTGTATGATAACTTGGATTCTGAAACCCTGAGTAAAATTGTGAATTGCGGGGACTATTTTGAGGGGCATTTGATTGATAATTATTCATCTGTATTAAATCAACAATTTACGGAGGAGTTTGAACTGAAAAGAAATGATCCAAATTGGTTGAGGGAGCAAGGAATTGTAGGAGATGTGAAATGGGATTTGAGATTTTTTTCGACTGATGGATATCATCTAGTTAAAGCTATTACAGAAAATCAGTGCAGGATAGGTGTAATGGATCATCATTGTTCTATTTTTCGTCCTTTTGTGGAGGTAGGGGAGAAGTTTGGTATTGAAGATGATTTGGGGTATATGACGGAACTGCGCAGACGGCTCTTGTCAAAGGATGAGAAGGTTGATCCTTTAGGAAGAATTACTTTTACCGCTCCGCCATACCGGTATGCTGATACAGGGAATGTGAGAAGGGATATTCTGATTGATGGTGAAGCGAAGGCTGTTTTTGTATTGGAAAAGGACTCTGATGTGTTTGATCTAAATTTTGTGCTGGAACTGAAGGACTCTGAATTGCTGAAGTCGTATGCGGATTATGGAAATATTATATATGATAAGGAAAGTGGTATTTATTATACAATGGTTAGTAATCTGTATGATTTGTTTCAAGAGAAGGACAGGTTTTATCCGATTCGGGTTATTACAGACAAGGTAAATATGTCTTTGAAAGAGTATTTGAATTTGCCGGAATCACATAAATCCGTATCTGTAGATTCTGTTTCTGAGAAAGATGAAACGATTTCAGATAGGGGAAAGGTTGATACTGTCAAAGATAAGGAAGAGGTGCATCTTGGATTGTATGCTTTTCAGAGTAATGGTGAGTTGTGGGGATTACAGGATGGACAGGGACGTGTTGTTATTCCTCCGCACTGGCATACTTTTGAAAAACCGAAAGAAAAGGAGGAAGTGATATTTCGCTCTTTCATTTATGCGGATGGCATGAAAAACTCTGATTCTATTCTTATTTTACAGAGAAATGTACTGGCGGATTTGGCAGGCAAATTACCTCGTCTGTCCAATGTGCGTATAGAGGAAAGGGGAGAACATCATGAACGATGGATTGCGGCGGATATAGACGGCAAACCAGTTGTGAGTGAAAAAATAACTGAGCTGGATTGGGTGCAGTTCCAAGAGGGAGTAGCCTCGGAGCTTAGCTTGGCTAATACTTATTTTGCTGATTATCTATCCTTACCGAAACAGGAACAGGAAAGAACTGGGATTAGAATGTGAAAAATGAATGTTTGTATATAGGAAAATGAATATCAGGATGCGGAAATGAAAGTGATCTATTGTTGATGTACGATATAATGCCTATTTTTGCTTGAATTTAAATATAAAGTAATATGAATGAGATTTTGAATAAGATGCAGGAAGTTTATGCAACTTTCCATGAAGATGCTACTTTGCAATCCGAAAAAGGTAATAAGGCGGCTGGTCAACGCGCCCGCAAAGCTTCTTTGGAAATTGAAAAGCTAATGAAAGAATTCCGTAAAGTATCTTTGGATGCAAGTAAGAAATAGTTGTTTCTTTTTCTTGGCGAGATAAAGGCTGTCGGTGTATTCCGATGGCTTTTTTTGATTCATATACAAAGAAAGTATTTTAGTAGATAAATAGGTGTATTCGGAGTTTGGCATATAAAAATGATTTATATGATTTTTCTAATATCGGTATTTACTGTAAATGTATGAAAATGTGGTCCACAAATATCCATAAATGAAAGATTTGTTAATATTCTTCTATTAGTTGATATATTATCCGCGATTCTGATTAATAAAAGCTTATCTTTGTGTATATAAAGCCTTAAATTAATCTGATGTCCATTATGTGTATGAGAATATTCATTGATGGAGCCTATATATGTCAAAAGTGACTATCTTATAGGTTTAATAGTAGTTTTGTCGTGTTTTATTTTGTTTTGTGAGACGGTATTTCGATGTGAATCGTGATACCGTTTTAATTTTTCTGCATCAGTACATTACTTTCAATGTCTCAATGATTTTTGATGAATCCTGTATTTCTCTTTGTTTTGATTAGCTTTTAGGAAAATTATTGATGTATCTTTGACGATATTTTTAGATATGAAATTGAGTGAATGATTTTTCGATAACTGTTATTCTATGGAAAAGAGAGTATATTTTGTTTTAGGTTTTATGCTAATCTGGGCTATCTTGAGCGCTGTTGCTGCTTATGCTAGATATTGGAGAAAGAAAGCTGGTTGGGCTTTACTTATGTATGGAAGAAATGCTCTGTGGCGTGAACAGCGAGAATATGGAGCAAAACAAGCACTTATAGCTGGCAACAAAGATGCTGCTCTGTTATATGCGTTAAGTTGTCCGGAAAAGTTTGACAAAGAGCTGCCGCTTATCCCTTTTTACCGAAATAAAATCAAGTGTGTATTTGCTGATTATTATTTTCCAAAACGGTATCATGGCTGGATTGCAGAGGAGCAATGGCACTTTACCCAACTTGTTTATCAATTTAAAGAAGGGAGGGATAACTGTGCCCAGTATTTTGCTCAGGTATTTCGAACTTTGCATCCTGCATGTGATCTGACAATCATGTTTATGCCATGTAGTTCGGAGGAACGGTATCGTGAACGTTTTTCTTCATTGAATCGTTTCTTTTTAAGTTTTACAGGTGTATGTTCAGGATTTAATTTTATTATTTTTACGAGTGATAGAGAATGTAAACATTTGGCTTCTAAACGTAGTGATGTTGATGAAATGTCGAACTATGTCATTAGTGATGCTGTAAAAGGGAGAAAAGTTGTTATTGTGGATGATTTACTCACAACCGGCCATAGTTTGTTTACTTATGCTGAATATTTGAAAAATTCCGGTGCGGAAGTTATTGGTGCTATTTTTTTGGCAAAAACGTTTTTGGTTCCTTCTATTTCTAAAATTAAGTGGAAGGTTTGGAAACAAATTTTATTTTCTTGGTGATTCGATGAAAAAAAGAGGCTAAATTCTATTTAAAAAGGAACGAGAATTAAGCCTCTTTCTATATTAATAATGGCACGATTTCCTAGTATTGTACCGGAAATTAATGTTTTAGGTGTATTTCAATTTTCACACAACGGTTTACTTTATCTGGTGAATAGGTATTTACGCCGCCTTTGCCTGATAATTTAATTGCTTGCTCCGAAATATTCCTTTTTTTTAGTTCGGATGCTATATAGTGTGCTCGCTGATTACTTAATATTGAGTTATCCATGGTATTACCTGTTGCACTGTCGGCATATCCGGTTACTTCTAACAGGAGATCGTATTTCTTACAGATTCTCGCAATTTCGTCTATGTTGGCTAGTTGTGAACTGTCCGTCAAAGTGGAAGTACCGATGTGGAAGAAAAAGAGTATTGCGGAACCTATGCAGGTATTTGTGTTCATTATATCGGTAATGTAGTCTTGGGTACTATGTTGTGTCCTATTGAGTGATGTATATGAAAGTGAGTCTTGTAAGCCAGTTAAGGTATCATTATTTGTAGTTGGGTATTGTGATTTTATATTTTTGAATAAGAAATTATGGTTAACGGTACTATCACATGAGTTCTTTTCAGTGGCATTTATGGCTGTTGACAAACGCTGACGTAATGAGTTTAGACCACTATAATCGTTTTTAGGATAATAGGATAAATTATTGGCTGAATCGGAAGTGTCGTGTAATGCTAGACTGGATTTTATCATTTCGTCTTGAAGACGTGATAATAAACCTTCAATTTCGAGTATCTTGTGCATTTGTGCTATAATTTGGCTTTTTTGCCCATTCTCTTTTTCCAGTTGTTTGTTTGCCTCAGAAAGGGAGTAATTTTGTGAAAAAAGGTCATTTATGGAGTTTCGTTGGAGGTTCCAACCTTTGCTGCCAAGTGTAATACTGATTCCAGCTGATAAATGGAAAAGATGATCGTTGAATTTGTTTCCATTGCCAGCACCATCGAAATCACCAAAAGTAGTCAGTCCACCTATTTCCAGCGATAGGGAGAGACGTTTGCTGAGTGGTAAATGGTTTAGGATTCCATAATTGAGAGTGAATGCATGTCGGTGTGTGGCATTATTATGAATAATGCCGGTTCCTGCAAACGGGATGAATTGCCACTTCGTTTCTTTTTTTCTGTTTTTTCTGGATATATTCGTAATATTCAGTAGAAAATCAGTGTGAATGTGATAATAGTCTTGCCGAACAATCAGATGGTTTTTCAAATCGAAACCTTGGAAAGCTACTCTTCCGCCTACGGTCGGACTAAACCATTTGCCGATAGATAGATGAAGTATAGGACGGATGCGCCCAAATAGATCCTCGCAGCCTAACGGATTGCCTAAAAAAGAGCTTGCTCCTCCGGCGGCGTTGATGAACCAGTTGGAAGTTAGTTCATTTTCTGTGTATTCACTGATAGTAATTTCCGGTTCATAATTTAATTTATCAACTTTGAAGTTAGCATTTGCCTGATACATTGATTTCCGAAACTGAAGATATCTGATGTTATTTTCCGAGCTCTGTTGACCGTTTATGGCAGTATCTGTTTTTTGTATAGATAAGCTGTCTTGCGCATGAGCGAAAGTCACTGATGACAAGACCATGATTATTAACATGTTTCTTTGCATTTTTCCTTAATTTTATGGGTCAGTAAATTTTGTATATCGAAGCAAAATAAGGGGCTTTAGAATTTTTGGCAAAGAAAAAAGAAGGAAGGGTTTCTATATTTAGTGTTAATTAGCTGATGGGGAGAAAATTGTACTTCCATGTATCAGAAATCGAACATTGTGCTTGAAATCATATAGCCTTTAACCTTTCTATGCAATTGTGTGACAAAGGGTTAAAAAAAGATTGATTATTATATTTTTCCTAATTTCATTATTCTACAACTGGTAATTTTACGTCAAATGATGAATATATATGGAAGATATAACTGACTTTAATTTTTGGAATCATTTGGTTGAAGAAATGGAACCTCTAATGAAAACAGGTGAATCACTTATTAATAAGTTGTTAGCTTTGGCTCAAAAATACCAAATATCTTTGGAATCGGAAATTGACTGGGAAAAACTGCCTGGTACTTTTCGTGATGAATTACGTTTGAACATTATTTCCTTGATAAGTGATATGTCCAATATTGACTTGCCAAATGTAGTTCTGGAAAATGACATTATGTACTGGAGTATTTTCGAGAAACTGGAAGCACAATATTTCCGGTTGGATAAGAAGGATGCTTCGGCACGTACACTTCTTCTAAATCTTATGCATGAAGTGATGAGTGGAAGTATTGAGTCGAAAACTATGCAGTTGTCAACTTGGCACGATTTTTTGGAAAAAAGGAAGGAGGCAAGCAGAGTGGAGAATGTAGGCGAGTATGTTTACAAGAATGTATGTGCTACATTTGAATCAAAGGAAGTGATGAATATCTATGATTTTTTTTATAATAAGACTTCGACTGATGAAATAGATCGATTGTTATGCGAAGCAAAGGAAAGTCTATTATTGGCATACACTTATCGAGGGAAGACAAAAAAACGTGGACAGGGTATGAGCCGTTTTATTATTGATTACGTTCATTACTGGCAAGATTTAGAATTGATGAAACCCTTGAAAACTATTTATCCTTTTTGCCAATGCTTGCAAAAATATTGGAAGAATGAAATCAATTTAGGGACACGGCAAGGGTTGGAAGCTACGTATAAACAGAGGGTAAAAACACTTCCGGTTTTTACGATAAAGTGAGTGGTAGAATGAATGTAAATGTAATTGTTTACGAGTTTAGATATTGTTTTACGATGAAGTATTAAGAATAGGAAAAAGCCGCTTTTTAGAAGAGCGGCTTTTTTGGTTTTTGAGATTATAAATTTATATCAAAGTTAAACGCTCAGATTTTTTTGTTTATTTATATTTAGATGATTATCGTTTATTCTTTTTACTGTTCGACGAACTTTTAATCATTTTATGTGCCATTATCATGCAACGTTTTGCCCAGGATATATCGTCTTCATCATCATCTCGTCCCCATTTCATTTGACTACCTCCGCTACCTCCACCATGTCCTTCGGCAAAGGTTGTTGCTTGGTCTATATAACCAATGAAAAGGAGTAATGCACATTGCATGATTTGTTCTCCTCGTTCACTTAGATCTTTTAACATTGTACCTTCAAATAAGTCCATTGTTTGAAAATTAAAAAGATTGAACTTCGACTTAAACTCTTGTATTATGTCTGGAAGAATAGCATTTGATAATCTGTACTGTACTTGCCTTTGTATATTACCAACTGCTTGATTTCCCTCTTCTCTGAGTTCTTTTTCTTTAATCTTAAGTTCGTCCACTTGTATTTGGAGTTCTTTAAGTTCATAATCTGCTGTTTGTAGCTTATTTCTCTTATCTTCCAGTTTCTCGTTTACTTCTTTAATGTCTTTGTTAAGTTTTTTTAATTCTAAGGTAAGAGTAGAAGTATCTCCAATCCCCGATGATAAGGTTGCTTCTAACTCTGTTTTTTTGTTGGTTAATTCTTCTTTCGATTTTTCCAAGTTCTGAATCATTGTGGTCAGACCTTTTTGTTTGATTTTGGCTTTATGAATATCCTGTTTGATTTGAGATAGAATTTCACGATGTACAATAATCTTTTTTTCTAATGTTGTACATTCTTCGCTCAGTTCTCTCTTGTATTCTTCAGTTGAACGATGCCGAGCTCCAGTTTCGTAGATATTGGTTCCACGGTCCAATCCCCATTTTTGGTTGTACACTGCCAGTTCATCGTGGAGTGTTAACATCTTATCCCGATAATCCCATTTTGTTGCTCCACTAAATACTTGTTTATATGATAATTTGTTTTGGCTTGTTATGGGTAATATACAACAATGTATGTGAGGATTCATTTCATCCAAATGTACATAAAAACTGGCTATGTTATCTTCTCCCCATTTCTCGCAGGCAAACTTATAGATATCTTTAGCCCATTCTTCAATTTCTTTACATCGTACAATATGGGAGTTGTCTGCTCCTTTGGAGATATCTACTTTTTGATTACCATAAGCAAGTTCATGCATTCTTTCTCGACTTCCGCCAAAGATAAATTTTGCACAGATACGGATATTGGGAACTTTTCTGCCTATATTAGGATTAGGGATACCACATTGAGTTAACCGGGCAGTGATTTTTTCACCTACTGTGTGATTCTTATCGATAGGACGAATAATACCACCTTTGGCTACTTCAAAGTTGAGATGATCGCGCGTACGGTCGTAGTTACCTTCTTTACCTGCTCGATTCCAACGCTCGTCTTTCCAGCGTCTTTGAAATTCATTACTTTCTGCGGTGGTAACGCCGGTTGAAGCCTGCATATCAGCCACCTGTTTGTTCACTTTACTTTTCATATTATTTTTATTTGGTATGTACAACAAAATCGAAACAGCTTGCTGCCTCTTTCACAAGCCCCTGCGCAACCCTTTTTTTAAAAGGGGGTATTAGGCTCCCCCTTTTGACCAGGGGGTCTGGGCAAGCCCAGCAAAAAACGAAGGGAAGAAAAAACGCCGGAGGGGGGCTGTACAACAGTCTTGGAGTGTGGCGATGATTCGGGCGATTCGAACGAGAAAATCCCGCTATGGCTCCGAAAATGCCCTTCCTGCGAGTAGAATCTGTAGTTGTGTTCATAAATTCTGTCCATATTCGGCATCGCAATCAAAAATGAGTTGCCAAGTTGAAGAAAAAAGATGAGCGAATGACTCCTTGTAGGAGGACATGCCTGATTTATCTGCCATTGTTCCGTTTTTGAAAGGATCTGCGCTGATTATGCTGAAGTATTTTTTTAGTAAACTGAAATCTGCACGCATACCGAGACAGAACACATAGTAAATGTCTTTCTCGATACTGGCATTATAGGGTACCGGTTTATCCAATAGGGGAAAGGTGGCGATAAAGAGGTCGTACACTTTTCGACATGACTGGCGTATCTCGTCAGTCAGTTGCATCGGCGGATCTTGGTGAACTACACTGGGCAAATTCCTGAAATCTATCGGACAGGATGCAATAAATTCTGTTGTACAACGTATGGTTGCTTCTGTTATGCAGGGTGATTCAATTTCTGTTTTGCACTCCTGTTGGCAGGTTATCTCAATGATCGTACTTAGTCTGTTGGACATTCGCTTGATGTACCCACGTCGTTCCAGTTCATCCAAAAAGTGGATGACGGTTTTCCGATGCCACTTCCATCTGCTGGATAGGGTCAGGATGGATGCTTCCAGTTGCCCGGCTTTCAAGTGTATATCTATTCCTCTCTTATTGACTATGGTCGCTTCTTTGACTGCTTGTTGCAATAAATCGTAAAAAGCAAATATTCTGTTGCACATAGCGGTTGGTTCACTTAGATAGGCAAGTAAGTCCATGTCAATCGTGATTGATGTACTATTATCCTTGTTTTCTTTCATCTTTATTTGTATTTTTTATTGCTAGTAAAAGTAGGGGGATAGAAAAAGACTTCAAAAACAATGGTGATATAATTACTTTCCCTACTTTCAAAAGAAAGAAATGAAAGTAGAAAGGGAAAAATAGAAGGGGAAACACGGTGGTATGGGCGGGTAAAAAAGGGATATTTTGTAGGTGGATACAAATGGGGGGGTGAGATAAAAATGGAGAATGAAACGGGGACGGGAATAGTGGGAACAGACGTAAAGCGATCCGGATTTCCGGACCGCTTTATCTAAACTATGTCCTGCTACTCTTTAGAGTTTGGGACAAATTTTACGATGTCCTTGGATACAATGAAGAAGTAAGGCTTCTCTTTGCCCATAATACCTTTGCGGAAACCTTTCACGGTGACAGTAACACCTTTTTTGATGATGTCGAAGAGAGACTTCTCCCAGGTTTCTACGTTAAAGTATTCGACAACTGTCTTTTTCTCACCTTCAGCAGTAGTTTCGTAAAGGTAGTTCACTGCAACACTGAATGTCGCTTTTTCTTTTCCATTTTTACAAGTTGTAATTTTTGCATCTGCAACACAGTTACCTGTAATCTCAAAATTGTTAGCTCTTTGCATAATCGTTAAATTTTAAAAGTTGAAAATAAATTAAATTTTATGCCAGCTATATTGTAGCAAGTCAGAGAGGGTACACAAGGTTTCAACGAAAATTACGCAACATTCGGAGAATGTCGGAAGAATTTTGGGTGAATGCACTTTAACCTTGTGTAAGGGAATCCGTCCCTAAGAATCCCAAAGGGTTCGCTACTTGCACTAAATTTGCTGGTAAAAAATAATTTTTTGACTGCTGAAAATTAGACTATGCATGGAAGAACGGCATGAGAGGGAGGTGACATGCAGATGTGGAAATGATATGGGAATATCAGGAAGGTTGGAAAGCGATATGGCTGCGGTGGACTGTATAACGGAAATACTGGGTGGATAGAATATCAGAATACTTGCTACCGCGGGTAGAGGCCGGGTGAATGAACGGCAGGTAAAAGGTTTTTGTCACCTATATGGGTGGAGTGGGGACGGGAAAAGATTAGCCTGGTTTGTGCTTATGGGCGAGAAATGACTCGATGCTGAAGATGTGGGGATATGGTACAGGATATGTGGTTCGGAGGATGAATAGGTAGCTGTGGTGGGGTGTGTGGTGAGGTGTTGGGGTAGAAATGGAAAGGGGGGAGGTGAAGTTATAAGAGGGGGAGGGAAATGGAGAAGCGGGTGGGACTATTAAAGTGCCCACCACTAGTGGAATTGCCGTGGCTAAACTCCCACTGCTATCGGATTTGTATTGAGGGTTGTGAGGTTGAGGAATACACCGTGATATTCGATTTTTACTTCTCTAAATAGTTTCCATAGCAGGGCGCATCCTAGTTGTGCCAATGTGGAATTGATAAATAAATCCTGTTTGCGGAGCGCTTCGGCAACTGAACAGCTCGGACCACTGTCCTGCTCGTTCACCTGTGTGAGGTCGAACATATCACAGAGCGTTGGTAGCTTTCCTTGTGTCTCGAATTCGGCTTTTCGAGGTTGTTTGATTTCGGTGACTGTGCCTAAAATGACTTGTCCCGTTTTTGGGGTGTTGCCAAAATCGAGCCAGTACAGAGGCTTTTCATACACATCAGCCACATGTGTTATTTGTTTCAGATGTGTATGGATGAAAAGTCTGCTTTTTACGTTGTCCACACAAGAGATAGTGATGTTGGCACTTCTGGCATCGTCCGAATACATTTCGGGTACGGCTTCCCAATCGAGCCCGAAAAAACGGTTGATGCGTGTCACAAGGCATATTGCTTTGTTTAACCCAACATCGGTAGGGCTGAATAGTTGTCTGCCGATGTTGGATTCGGAAACTTCGTCCGCATCAAATACGGTTATATGTAGTCCGGGATGTCCGAGGCGAGTGAGGGCGGCGTCCATACGTGCAAGTGCTTCAAGTACTTGTGAGCCTGTGCCGCCTGCACCGATAAGGTGTACGGTAATGCAATGTTGGGGATTTAACAGATAGTTGTCTGCGAAATGTACTTTTTTCATCCTATGAGGGTTTGTAGGGTTAGTGTTACAGGAATTAATTCGGATTTTGGGAATGGCTTTCCTGTTTTCATCAATTTTTGAGATAGTATGGCAAGGTTGGATCGTATGGGATTTTCGCCTAGTATATGTGAAAATTCGCTTTTCCAAAACATTGTTTCCCAGTAGTTGATGATATTTTGATATGTCATTTCTTCCATATCGGGCAGTTTGGAGTTACCTAAACAGACATGGGTGGAAGATACGTTGAAATAGGGCGCACGGTAGAGTTGCTTGTCGGGATAATCTCCATGAAAAGCATAGAGTGAGAGTGTATCTTCACAAACGGCATATAAAAGTGACGGGGTGTAGAACATACCGTTGGGAATTCCTAACGATTTGTTGAAGAAGTGCATTTTCTTCTGTGGTTTTTCGTACCATATATATTTTTCGTAGCCCCTACGTCCGTCAGCATATAGCATATTCGGTGGTATGACACCGTGCAGTTCCTTACGGGCACGGTTGAGGGTGAGGTCGGCTATGTCTTTTATACATTCTTCGGTTAGGGGGATTCCTGCACCCATTTTGCCGTTTGTAATATCTCTACGTTCCAAAAAGATGTTGTCTCTTTTTTCATCCGCATAGACGATTATCGTCATTTCGGGAATAAGCTTCGTTGAAAACTGTTGGGTTAAATTATTCATCAATAACAAGGTATTTGTAAAAATCATTGCATATATAATCCAGCCACTCGAATGGGAATGAGCAGGGTGGTAGTTTGTTGAATTTTTCGGGCGAGAGAATCATACTGGAATAAGGTTCGGTCGCTCCAAAGTTGTTGCATCGCTCATTAAATCCTTCGTAATGGTAGCTTGTAAGCACATCTGTACTTGGTGTTCCCCACGATATACATATAAGATCGTACCACCGTATTTCTTCGTTGTCGTCTGCATAATTGCAATCGACATTGTCATAGGTCGAGTCGTAGGAATATTGGATTAAACTGTCACGTGAGAGTATCTCCAATCCACGAATCATACACTGTATCTGTTCTTTTTCACCCGTGGAGAGCCGTTTGAGACTTTTAAGTTCGGTTAATAAGTCGTTCGGGTGATAGTTGTTGCATTGGGTTACATGTTCTAACATCCGGTATGCTTTGCCTCTCTTATTTTTATAATCACGCATCGTTTCGATGTAACAGGCTTCCACCTCTTCACGTTGGTTTGCCATGTTATATTTGACATCTTCTAAAAAGATTTCGTATTCATAAGAATCCTTGATTGTAGGTAAATTGTTTTGTTGCATGATAAATGCTATGAAACGGAAAAACAATTTCCTTATTTTAGGGCGCATGGTTTCTACGATAGAAATGGGGATGTAGGTGATTATACTCCAATAATATAGGGGATGCGACTGATACACAATGAATACAAACTCGTTGTCGATATAATCCACATTAAGCAATTGTCCTTCGGGCAGCAAAGGGGTGACTGCATGAATTAAATCGGTCATATCACGTCCGACATTGCCGGAAGGGGTGAACAGCAGTTGTTGACCGTAGAGCGCAAGATAGCCTGTTGCTGCTTTGATTAGCCGTTGTATGTTCTCTTTTGAGGGGGGTGTCTTTTCAAAGCTGCTCCAATTAATTATTTCGGTCAGTGCAATGTGGGTGAAACATTCTTTCAGAAATGAGTTATCTGGGATGATTTGGGGAGTACCCGTGCTTTTCGCACGGATATTCCTGTGTTCTTGTTCTCTTTTTCCCGTAATAGGATTCTGCCTAATGATTGGTGAAATTGATAGTTGCATAATTTCTTGTTCATAAATGATTAGCCTTTAGTTCCGATGGTGGTCTTAAATGTATATTCCATGATACCTCTCTCGTTGAGTTCGCCATGGACGCTACTCGTTGTCAGTTCGGGGTAGGTGTGGGTGTAAAACAACAGTACGTCTTCGGGGGACATATCGGGGCTTGGGTCACTTAATACTTTATTCTTGTGTATAAAGACACGTTCTATTCCTGTTACTTCTAATTCCATAATCTTATCAATATTATACGAACAACGTACCTGCGTTCAGTTCGACATTAATTTTATTCTTCATCGTTTCACATTGTTTTTTGTCCGCTCCTGGCATTTCACTAGCTTCTTTCAACAAAAGGGCAGCTTCGGGGAATTTCTTTTCCGTGTAGAGGGTTTCAACCTTCTTCATTTTGTCGGTAAAGGCTTTACGGGCTGTCTCTTCTTTTTTCTTCGCTTCGGTTGCTGCTTTGGATTCGGCTTGCATAGCTTCCATTGACTTCTCGAAAACATCCATGTTGGTCAGCATTTCCATGGACTTTTTTATCGGCTGCTTGATGATTTCGATGAATTGTTCATCGAACTTTTCAGGCGTTCCTTTGACTACGATTGGGGAAAGATTGTCTTTCGCTTCGTCTTTCAAGCTTGTTTTGACAGGAAGGACGGACACGCTAAGATTCCCATTTACTTTAGTCATAACGAGTTTAATTACATCTCTGTCTGACATTAATTCGGAAATTTCTACGAACATAATTTTATATTTTGTTTATTTTTCCCTTTTGTAAAAGCTTTTACTTCAGAGAACTGTTGATTTTTTATCTGCCATTCTGCTGTGTCCGGTTTCAGACAAGTTTATGGCCGGAAATACACTTTCGACCATAGGGAGAAAGGAAGATTTCTGACCATACACGAAGTGCCTTGAACTTGACGGAAACGAGATGGACACAGCTAACTTTGCGGATAAATAATAACGGGCTCTCTGAGGTGGAAGGGATTCAGAGGGAGTCTGATTGATATAAAGGGGAATTGTTGCGGAAGAGGATAAAGGGGATGCTTGCCGGGTATAAAAGGTAGAAGGATATGGAGACTGTCTTTGGGAAGAGGCCGGACAGCGTAGAGGAGAAGAAGGGAATAGATGTTTGTGCCGGAGGACTAAACCGGGTCTTTCTTTTCTAAAGGAAGACTCTGTCTAGTCCGGGTTTTAGCCAGGCACGTATTATTGAAACATGTATTACCGACTCAATAGCGTAGCTGTCCGACTTTCCGGAAGGCAGGAATTAAAAAAAGGAAACAGGGTGTGAAGATAGAAATGGAGTTGCGCAAAAGAGACATGTACCAGTACTTTTGTTTTACTGTCCGACATGACATAATCCGATCAAAAGATATTTTTGACCGGTAAACTTAGTTCTGCTGCTTTTTGGCAAGTGTAGAACGTACCGCCTTCGTTATTTCCATCAAAGTAGGCAATGACACAGGAGGATTGAGACAACATATAATCGTTTCGTCTGAGCAAACAGCCTTGATAGTAGTTTTCACTCAGCAATATGGTTTGGTCTGCTTTGCACAGGATAGTATTGTATCTGCTTCGGTTCGTATCTGACCATTTTTTACATTGACCCCGATAAGGCACTACGGCGATAAGGGCAAGTTCTTGTAACTCGGTTTTCAGTGACAGAACAGCTTCGGCTGCGAGTGTATCGAAACCAATTGCCATGCCACAGTAAAAATTGTGAATACCTTGTGTGTAGAAGGCTTTGATGGTCTGCCTTAATGATGCTTTGAGAGCCGGGTATTTGCTGTATGAGATGAAACGGTGCCCCGTAAAAGCTGCCGATTGCGTCTTTTGAAATTTGTTTGTCTGCATGTTATCTGACTTTATAGTATGTTTTTCCTAAGAAGAAACCGCCAAGAACATTGGCACCAAACCGCTCTAACAGATTGGCGAAGTTTGCATAACTAACTCCTTGCGTAATTATATCATCGAAGAGCAAGCAGCTTTTGTTTCTGAAAAATGCTTCGTCGCAGTCTATGACCTGTACCATGCTGATGTCCTTTTCTTTATCTTTTCGGTGTTCGTGGACTGAAAGGCGTTCGCTTTGTACTCTGATATGGTCGTAACCGTTGATTGCTCCCGATAACTCGCACACTCTTGCAGAGAAGTTTTTGTAACGTATTTCGTTCTTTTCGGGACTGGATGCGGGCACACAACAAAAAACAACCTCTTTTACCTGCTCGCCAAACTGTTCGCTCAAATGATAGGCTGCCAACTGAGCAACTTTCTCGAAGGCTTTGCCGTCTTTGAAATCCCAAATGATCTGACGTGCGTTTCGTTCTTCCGTTCCGACATTCTTGATGCGAACCGGATAATATTTGAGAAAATTGATTCTTATCTTTCTCAACTGTTTTAAAATGTTTTCATCCAACTTTGCCATAGCTTATAATTTGCAACTTCCCTACAGTCCCAGACTTTTCATTCTGCTGAGGGATGTTTTTCTGCCTGGCAAAGTAAGTGGCCGGCAATAAGGCAAAACGGAAGCTGGAAAATACGCTCGAACTTGAGAGAGGAAGATTTTTAGCGGCACTTGTGCCTTGTCTGTTTTGATGTTTGTTCAGGCACTTGATAACTTTGCTGAAAAATAATTCTCAGCAGGGAAAAACCTGAGGTATCGGGTTGATATAAATGGTATCGGGCGGTAACTGTATTATAAAAGGAATGGCTGGACGGACTTATAAAAGGGTAGCCAGCGGAAGTGCCGGATGAAATGAAAGGAGAATCCCTGTCCGACTGCGCAGAGAGCAGAGACAGGGATTCGGGTAAATAAACAGGTTGAGGGTTATGCTGCTTTGTCGGAAACAAGCGTGCCTTCTGTTTCCTGCAAAGATTTATCTATTCTCTCTTGCAAAGCTTTACATTCTTCTTTTAGCTTTGACAGTTCTTCGGCTTTTCCCCATACGTTTGCCATGATTTTACGTAGGGTTGGAAACTCGCTTTCCATTCGGGCGATTTCCTGATTACGGCGTGCAATCAGTTCGTCAATGCTCCGCATGGTTGTGACAGGATATTCCGCAGCAAGCTTGAAACTAAGAGGCAATGAGCCGGATGTGCCGTTACGGTATTTCAACCCGCTTTTACCCTCGACAAAGAAAACATTGCGTTCGAAGCTTCCCGTCCAATGGTACTCACTTTTAACGAATAGTTTCAATCCCATGCAGTAACCGATGTGTTTCAGTTCTTCATTCCGATAGGTTTTTGAAATTTGATGCAGGGCTTTTCCGGTTTCTTCCACCGTTGCCGTTTGCTGCCCGATAACAATTGTGCTTTTGTCTCCTGTGAAATGTTCCACATAAGCCATATCATCTGTTACCTTGGCAATGAAAAGTTTGCCTGCTTCGATTTCTTCGTGATATTTGTGCATGGTCTTTTCTGCCCGGTAATGCTCTTTGTTGAAGCTCGACTGTTCTTTCTCCAACTGCATAATCTTGCTGTCAAGTTTGGTCTTGTTCAACAAATCTGTGTTGCCCGAGAGAAGCGCAACGAATTCGGCAAAGTTCATGCCGCTGTTTTCGTCCATACTATCTTCGTCCATTCGGCGAACGGCTATCGTACCATTGTTGATTTGGCTGATAAACATTTGCTTGTTTTTAAGCAAATTGAACTTGTAGGCATCAAGGGTCTTTTCAGTACCATATATAACAATATCTACTGTGTTGTTGCCCCAAACTTTGACACCGTTGTCCTTACGGACTGCCCGTCCGTCCCGTTGCTGCAAATCTGCCGGACGCCAAGGTATGTCAAGGTGATGCACCGCAACTGCCCGCTCTTGCGCATTGACGCCTGTACCCAACATTGAGGTAGAACCAAACAGGATGCGGACTGTGCCATTGTTCATGTTTTTAAACAGAGTTGCTCTTGCCTTTTCCGTCTTTGCACACTGGATAAACTGTATTTCTTCTGCCGGAATGCCGTAGTGATTCACTAGCTTGTCTTTAATGTCTTGATAAATATTCCATTTGTCAGGGTTGTATGTGCTTAAGTCGCTGAAAACGAATTGAGTACCTTTGTGCTCGTTGAAGCGAATGTAATAATCGTAGATTTGCGCAGCCGCTTGCCATGCTTTGTTATTCGGGTCGTCCTGAAAGCGTTCGGAATCAAGCATACGCATATCGAGAGCCATTTTACGGGCTATGTCGGTGGCTATCAGCATTTTTGCAGCATCGAGATTATCAGGCGCAGGATAATTCAAGCCTAAATCTTCCCACTGACCGGACTTTGCGAAAGAGACAAGGCGGTTGATCATTTCTTCTTGCGCCAGTGTCGGTGCACTGGTTAGGAATCTGACATTCTTTTCGGGAATATCAAGGTTAATCATTTCCGCAGTGCGATAGTCGGTGATTTCACGCAGGAACGCTGCCAGTTCGGGAACTTTGATGTATGTGCGGAAACGTTCTTTTCGCTTGATTGTGCCTGTGACGCTTAACTCGTAATCGCTCGTTTTCTTGGTGAAAATGGCAGCCCACGCATCGAAGCAACTGATTTGCTGGCGTTTCAGCTCCGACGGACGCAAGTATTTGAACAATACATATAACTCTGTCAGTGCATTAACGACTACCGTACCGGAAAGAAATGTCGCTCCGAAATCTTTGCCTGTACGTCTCTGAATGTCACGAATACCAATCAACAGGTTCATGGCTCTTTGGGAGCCTCGCGTATTGCCAATGCCTGCCACGCGCGAATGGCGGGTCTGAAACATTAAGTTCTTAAAAAAGTGATATAAATCCGGAATTTTGGATTTATCGCATTATCAGAACTTTTTTATTATACCATTTTTGTGTTTGATGTTACTAAAAATCA
>OCAA01000242.1_pt1 | contig 60946 bp, 73 predicted proteins | sample 1538241 | NCBI WGS metagenome assembly OCAA01 (sample SAMEA2580241, study PRJEB22360) | human gut metagenome | biome: human gut; feature: human-associated habitat; material: faeces | place: Denmark | collected 2008/2010
TTAAAAAGTTGCCTTTATACCTTAAAAAGTTGCCTTTATACCTTAAAAAGTTGCCCTTATCCCTTTCAAAGCTAGATATATCAACGCTTCCAGAAATCCTAAATACTATATAAATACTATATTAAATACTGTATTAAATACTGTATTAAATACTATAAGTTAAAATAAGCATATTTTATGCCTATATTTTTTTTAAAATTAGCAATACTTAGATTTTTATCATTTATTATCTCAAAATGTAATATTATCTCTAAAAAAAATATAAATTGTATAATGAATAGCAAAATACAACTTGTATAACAAGCCTTTTAGATATTAAGCGATAATTTATACCTATAAAAATAAAACCTCTCTAAAACCCTATTAAGGCTATTTAAAGAGGTGTGCAATATTTTTATTTTATTTACTTGTAGTTTTGGTAGTTTTTTTAGTTTTTAACTTAACTATTTCTTTATCTTTTTCAAATAATATCTTATCAAATTCTAATTTTGATTTTTCTAAATTATTAATATAAGTTTTTTCTAATACTTCTTTTTCTTCTTGTAAATGTAGTTTAAGTTTTTCATTTTCTTTTAAAAGATGTTCCTCAAAGTCTTTCTGCATTTTATTAATTTCATTATTTTTTTCTGCAATACTTTCTTTATGCTCCAGTTTTATTTGATTTATATTATCCTTATATTCTTGAAGCTGATTATTTATAATTTCTATTGTTTTCTCAAGATTACTTTTTTCTAATCTAAGCTCTTTTAACTCATATTGAATATCACTATTTTTTTGTAATGAGCTTTCATACTTGCTTTTAAGATTTAAATAATCTTCTTTATATTCTCTATATTCAGTAACTAAAGAAGTTAAAGTGTCGATTTTTTCTTTATATTCAATAATTAAATTTTCTTTTGTTTCTAAAGTATCTTTTATAGATTTAATTTCTTCTGAACTCTTATCATAATCTTTTGATATATCTTGTAAAAGTGTTTTAAGTGATGATAATTGTTTATCTTTTTCTAATAATTTCTCCTGTAAGTTATTAATTATTTCTGCTTTAGAATTAATCTCATTTGAATACTTTTCATGTATTCTATTTTCTGAATTTTGATTTAGCTCTAAAGAATTTAAATAGATGTTAACCAATCGTGAAACATGAGATTGAAATTCATCAATTTCCTTTTCTCTATTTATTATCAATGCTTTAGCATTTTCTAATTCATAAGTAGATATTAAGTTACTAAGCATTTCTTCTTGTGTAAATCCAAAAGATTGAGCTAATTCTTTAAACTTATCATTTGTAGTAGATGTAATTCTAAATGTAGTTGGTGTTGCTTTTTGTTCTTTATTATCCATATAAATACTCCCTTTTCCATTTTTCCAACATTAAATTTTTCAAAATTCAATATTTCCAAAATGATATTACTTAGATTTTTTATAAAATTTATTAAACTTATAATCAAAATACAATATATAGTAATACTACTATAATGTATTACATATGTATTACATTAAAATTATAACATAGTTAAAAAAAATAAGCACTTATTAGGTGCTTATAATATATAAATCAATTATTCAAATAATCAGTTTCTTTATGCTCTGACATATAATCAATCAACTCATCTTCACAGTTATCACACATAATTCCATCTTTAATTTTTTTATTACAAAAAAAACACAATACTTCATCTTTTTTGTTGCTCATATTTAATCTCCTATAAATTTTAATAAGGATAGGGCATACACCCTATCAAGAACCTATAATAATGATACATCATTTGAATTAATAGGGTCATATATCCCCTATCACATTGCCATTCCTAATATAGCACTAAAATATTCATCATACGGAACGCTTAGTTTTAATGCTTTTATCCAATCATAATAACATCTATCCATCATAACATTAGCTTCTCCGTTATAATTACCCATATTCCATAACCACTCTTTAGCATTATCTAACATTTCTCTTTTTGCTTCATTATCATCTTTTGGAGCTTCAAATCTTTGTTTATAAGATTTTAATTTACCATCAGTTTTATCTTCAACTATAATTACATATTTTTCTTTTAATTCTCTAATTTCTAAGCTCAAACCTCTATAACTTCTTTTCAATTCAACCACTCCTTAAATATCGTTTATATTATATATTTATTATATCTCTTTTGCACCTTGTTGTCAACAATATAAAAAGTTCATAGAATAAGTGTAAAAACAAAAAGGGCATATGCCCTTATAATTCTATCAGAAGAATAGTTTTATTATTTTTATCTATATACATAGCATTTTGGAATTTAACTCTCTCGAAGTAACCTTTAGGAAGGTAACTTGTAGGAGCAACTGGCATTACCGTATTATCTTTATAGATAAATATTTTAAGATATTCTTTTAATGTAGATTCTTTAATTCTTTTTATTTCTGAAAACATATAAAAAGAAGATTTTAAGTTGTTAAAGATATTTTCCTTAAAGTCTTTATTTTTGTCATTATCGTAAGTTACTAATGATAGTTTGTTATAATTCAATTTATATCACTCCTTTATAAAAATAGTAAAGTAGATTAACCACTTTACTATATGTATTGTTCATCTATTATTAAGTTTAATTCCCAATTAGGATTAATCCAATTTTTCAACTTTTTAACCCATTGTTTTTGCAGTTTTAAGACATCTTTGCTATTTTCTTCAAAGTAATCTGAACAAAAGATTGTTTCATATTCAGCTCCATCTATATAAACATCTAACCAAGAAGCAGTTTCTCCAGGGATTTCTCCTTGCCCCTTCCAAACTCTACAATAAATATTTTTAATATTGCTTATATTTCTTAACATATATCTTTCAAAGTTTGCTTTTGACATGATTAACCGCTCCTTAAACATCATTTATCTTATATACTTATTATACTAAAAATGTACCTTGTTGTCAATAAAAGAAATAAAAAAATAGGGCATATGCCCCATTTTATGTATTAGATATAAATGTTAATATTTTATTTATAGCTTGACTTTTACTAAGTCCTTCATAGAACATTAGATTTTTAACATCAACAGAAAGGTAATCAACTGGAACGGTGTAATTGTTATAAGCTTTTCTCAAAATTTCAATATCTTTTTTTGTAAGAAAATTATCTATGGTTTTAATAGCCATACATATCCCCCTTTTTATACAATATTTGACCATCTAAAAAATACCTTGTTATCAAGTAAAGTTTCAAAAGAAATAGGGCATATGCCCTATTTAGTAAATTTAGTGTTTGGATTTAATAGTCTTATTATTGAAGCAATTGTATTATCATCTTTTAAGTACATTTTTTCAGCAATGTTTTTACATTCTTCTCTGGTGTACTCTTCTTTATCACCTAATACAACTTCAACTCTATCAGTAAAATAATTATAGTTTTCCAATTTATCTGTAGTTTCTATTGTATTATGATATGATACATGATATATAATTTTTATTGAATTTAGGTTCTTTGATGTATTCTCATAATAAATGAACCCATTATATATACTTATTTTGATATTACCATTACTTTCTTCTAATGTATGATTAAATATATAATCAAAAATAAAAGTTTTTAATAGTTCTTTATCTACTGCTATTATATTTGACATCATTATCCCTCCGTACATTTCATAATTCATTACCACTTGTTTTTATTTAGGGGCATATGCCCCTAAATTATATAGTTATTACATCAAGCACATCTCCATTAGTAGTTATACATTTTAATCCATTAAATACTTTTTCTTTGAAGAAGTTAATTTGTTCATCTGTTAAACTATCATTCTCTATTCCATCTTCGGTTTCTTTAGTTCCAACAAATATTACATTTCCACAAAAATAATCAATCATTTTACCCTTGTGATTAAGTGCTATACTTGGCTCTAAATTTATAAGTTTACCTTCTTCATTTACAATTATAGATATACCTTTTTCATGAAATTGTTTTATGTATGGATATTCGATATATCCATCAACTATGTTTTGAAGCTCTTCCAATCCAGTATCTATAAAATGTATTTTTGCAGTTTCGTTAGGTTTCTTTATAATCACTCTATGTTTCATTAACATCAGCTCCTTAACTTATCTTATGTATTTATTTTAACATTTTTGTACCTTGTTGTCAATATATTTGATATAAAAAAAGGGCATATGCCCTAAAAAGTTAAACTAAAGAAATATCTTCCATTTCATCTTTTGTTTTAATTGGTTTACTTCTTTGTACTGTTATATTAGTTTGGATATGGTCGCAAAAATCTAAATCCAAAACTACTTCTTCATCATCATACATACGAGTAGCTATTTGTCTAGCTTCCTTTTCAGTATGAGCTTCAATGTAGAATTTTTTAACGAAAGTTTCTCTGATTTCAACTTCATAATTATGTATTTTATCTATCATAATAAACACCTCTTTATAATATGTATGTGTTTATTATATACCTTTTGTACCTTGTTGTCAATACCTTTATGAAAACTAATTACATTTTTATTATATTGAAATAAATTATATAGAACTTAGTCAAAAAAATAAAGTAGTATTTAAAAAACTTCGTGTGAGCAAATCGTGATCTGTTTCACAGAACTCTTTGCTGCCACTTTGTTTTTAAATATCCACTTTATTTTTTTGCATTAACTTTTTAGAAAGTCTAATGCGAGTTTTTCTAATATCAAAGATACATCTGTATCGTTTTTGATTGCATATATCCTAAGTTCTTTCCAAAGTTCGTTATTCATAATGATTGAATGGCTACTTGAATTATTATTCTTAGGTGGTCTACCCCTTTTAGATACTTTTTTTTCAATTGGTTTTTTAACTTCTTCTAAATTATTCTTTTTGATTTCTTTGTTTTTATTAGAAGTTGTTTTATTTGGAGAAGATGTTTTTTCAGAAGTATTAATACATACAAGTTGATTATCTTTTAATGTATAACCATTTTTTTTGAACTTTTCAGTAATACTTTTAGAAATTCCTATTTCTTTTGATATTTTTGAAATACTCATTCCAGTTTCTAATTTGCTATTAAAATATTCAATCTGTTCAATAACGCTCTTATTAAGGAAAATTTCCCTATCCATAATTACAACCCTTTCATATTTATATAAATTTAAAAATATAGTTTGTTCGGAATTATATATTTTCATTCATTTAATAATACCAAATTATATATATGTAAGTTTGTAGAATTTTGTATTTAGATAATAATTTATTAAAATAATTTTAAAATAAAAAAATATAAGTCCGTTAAGAACTTATATTTCCATGCTTTTTATACTTCCTAAAAGTTTTGTGTTCTGTTTTTTAGGCTCAATTTCTTTTTTAATTTCTACAATTTCTTTAGTAGCTGATATTTCATTGTTAGTAAGAGTTAAATTGAGTTTAGATTTTAAAATGTTATTTTCAGCTTTAATCATTATATTTTCACTTTTTAAAGTTTCAATAACCTTTTCAAGTTCCATAACTTTATTTTTTAAAATATCAGAATTAGAATTATCCATTTGAGCAGTTTGACCAGTAGCAAGAGAATATAACAACTCTCTTGCTAAATTATTAGGAGTAGGGGTATTATCTAATCCTAAGTTATTTATTATAATATTATCCTTTTCTCTATGAGAATATAAATTTAATTGTATCTTTATTTGATTAATCATTATAAGCCTTGACCTTCTGCTATAACTTTGTTACCCATATTATTTCTAAACAATGGATTTTCTAATATCTCTGCTTCTGCAAATGAGTTTATTATTTCTTCTCCTAAGATGATTGCTCCACCACCACAAGCTTTTATAGAGTAATCATCAAAATCATAGAAACCTTTTGATTTTAAACCGTTTTTTATTTTTTCTATAAAATCATTTTTTATTTCATTAGGGATTTTTATTCTATTTGCCCTTACTCTTGCGTCAATATCTGACATTGTATATGTTTTATGATGTTCAGTTTTATAATGCGCAATTATATCTTCGTATAAATCATGAACACCAAAATCTAAAGTTCCACTTTTAGGAATATCAAATACACCGATTTCTGTGTATGTTGCATAGTTTATTGTCTTACTTCCCAAATCTAAAACAACTATAAAATCAGTTATTCTTTCATCATCAAGAGAAAAGTAAGAAGCCATACTTTCAGCAACAACACCAACTTTGTTTATTTTTATAATTTTAGCTTCTTTATTTATTCCGTTTAAAGGACTATTTACTGTAAATTCATATTCTTTATCTTGAAGTCTATCTTTAAGCAATTCTTTATTAGCTATTTGATTAACTGGTAAGTTAAGCATTAAGTTAACTTCAACTTCATCTGTTATTGTGCTGATAGCATATAAAATAAATTGTTCTAAACCAATCTTAGTAGCTTTGAAATTATCATGAACATAATCTCCTTGGCTAATAGCACAACATTTATTGTCATATACAATAGCTTCTGTAAAATCCATTGTATTAATGTCGATTTCTTTAATTTTTGAAGGGAATTGTTTTAACTTATCATCTACCCCCACTTTAAAAACGCTATTTCCAATATCAATTGTTACAACTTTTGTTTTACTCATTATTCATACCTCACTTCTATATATTTATTTACTAACTTACTAACTAAGTTATTAACTAACTTAGTTAGTAAGTTAATTGTAAAATAATGGATATTAAATGTAAAGATAAAATTTAACTTAATATTTTATCAATACCTGATTAGGGCATATGCCCTAATTGATTAGCTTTATTTATCTTATATATTTATTATACATCCTTTGTACCTTGTTGTCAATATAGAATATAAAAATGTTCTTTTTTATATTTATATAATTATATATACAAGAAAATAGAAATATAGATAATCATATCAATAAAAAAATAAAGGGCATATGCCCTTATATCTTTATATGAATTTAACATTTTCTAAAATTCTTTTCTCGATAGCTCTATAATAATAACTGCTTTTTATTTCTGCTAGTAATAAATTGTAAGCTTTTTGAGTTAATTTTATATCTTTTTGAGATTTATAAATATATATATTAAAAAAGTATTCTAATGCTCCAAAAAAACTACTGCAACATTGGTTATCCTTAGATATACTATAAACTGTATTGTTTTTATTAATATAATAATCAAAATTACCATTACTTTTAGCTAGTAAAATTAAATCCCCAGTATTTATTTTAGCTCTATATTCGTTGTTAGTGTTAACAGTATATTTATCCATATCTATACCCCTCCAATTAACTTGGGGCATATGCCCCAAGTTATTAACATTATTTATCTTATGTACTTATTATACAACCTTTGCACCTTGTTGTCAATAAAGGGGTATAAAAAAAGGGCATATGCCCTAGATTAATTCTATATGCGAGGGCATATGCCCTTGATTTTGTTCTGCTTCTATCCAGTTAGATATTAATGTTATAATTTTATTTCTATCTACATTAAGGGTTAAATTTAATGGAACTTTAAAAGTTGAATTTAAATTAATTCTAGTTCTATCCATTTTATCATTTATCAATATAATTTCTTTGGGATTTAGCTCAACGATTTTTCGCTTAAAAATACATCTGATATAAGCTCTATCAAAGGACAAATTACAATCTATAGGTATTAAATTACCTTTGTTTTGTTCTCTGAAATCTTGTCTATATTTAATATTTAAAAAATCTGCCAATAACTTTTCTACCATATTTGGAACACCTCTCTTTGTTTGTGTAATGGGGCATATGCCCCGTTAGATACTTTACTACTTATACAACTTCCCAATCTGCATATTCCCATACATCATCAACAATCTTTTCTATTATATTTAGATTTTCGTCTAGTATTTCTAAGTAAGCATTTATCATAGCTCCATTAAGTTTATCGAAGGTTCTGCTTTCTAATAAGTATAACTTTTTGACTTTATCATGGTGCAGAGTGTTTTCAAACTCAACTATTCTATCTTTGAAATTTATCTCTATACTTGTTATATTCTTCCCAAGGGATATAGTGTTTTCAACTGCTTCCTTTGTTTTATCTCCTAGTAAATTATATTCTATTCCTTTTTGAATTGGTTTTAAATTTAAAACATCACAAAGATTTTTCATAACCATTCACTCCTTATATTTATTTGATAAATTAATTATATACCTTTTGCACCTTGTTGTCAATATTTATAGCAAACAAAAAGGGCGTATGCCCCAAATTATTCTACTTTTTCAAAAGCAATTCCACAATCCCCACAAATAACATTTACATCTTTTGTTGCATTGATTTTAGTGTCGCAAGAAGGACAAATGTATTTTCTGCGAGAAGATTTAGCAGTTTCTTCTTCTCCTTCTGAATCTTCATCATTTTCTAATTGTTTCAATGAAGGGTCTATTCTGTAAATAGTAAAAGCTTCTTCATTTATACCACTATTATTTATCAAGTTTATAGTTGAAGGTTGAAGTCTTGTTAAAGTCCAACCGTAGGTTTTGTGATGTTCAATAATTAAACCACTTTTTTCAGCTATTTCTTTAAATTTTTTATTGTGATATGTTCCACCTCTAGTAGTATCTTGAATATTATTCACAAGATTATATAGGTGAGCCATTTCATGTAATAGGGTAGACAGTATAGGCAACATTCCTAAATGCAAATATTCAGCAACTAAAGTTATTTCGTATTTTTTTTCATTAGTTGAATAGTCATTCCAAATTTTATTTACAGTACACCAACCTAATACATTTTTTCTATTCCCTTTATTTTGAACCAAAATTGAAGGTTCTGGTAAAGAGTTCTTATAAAATGTTTTGTTAAAAAAGTGAAAAGATTTATGTAATTCATCTGTTAATCTTTTTATATTTGTTGCCATAATTTCACCACCTATAATATTTTTGAAAAGTAACTTTCAAAAATATTATAATACTCAAATACCTTGTTGTCAAATCTGAAAAATAAAAAAAGGGCATATGCCCTTAGAGTTGTTCTTTGTTTTATCTTTCTAATTCCTTAGAAACTGCAACTTCTTTCTTTATTACAATTTCTTTCGGTAGTAGCTGATTTTGTTGTTGAGCTTCAAAGAAAATTCCTATACTTTGCAATAATGGGTTTTTAATAGGTGAAGTTTTATTAGCTTTGTAATCTTTTGCTATTTGTTTTAAAGATTTATATTCGCCATTCTCTTTACTATATTCCAACATGGAATTGATAATGTTTTTATTTAAAGTAAATGGTGAGTTTAAAGAGTTATTTTCTTTTCTTATATCTCTTATGTACTCTTTATCTTTAATTTCTTCTTTAACATCATTTTCTAACGATATTAAATCTGGTTGACCATTGTAAAGAGTAATACCTTGCTTGGCTATTGAAATAAAATTATTGAGCTTTCTTTCAATTATTTTTATATCTTTTTGTTCTTGCAGAGCATTAGCTCCATTCAAGTATTCATGTGATATATTATAAATAGATACAGGAAAGGCGTTTTGTATAAGGAAAGCATTTTCAACACCTTTTACTTTTGCAAAGTGAAATTTGATTGACCTTTTATACTTAGCTATTTCTTTAGCTTCTTCCTTTTTATATTTACTTACCCTTGTACTTAAAGGAATAACCCAACAGAGCTTATCTTTTTTTATGCAAAGATAATGAGGTCTACTTCCCTTGGTGGAAGTTTTGGGGGAGTAGAATAGTTTATATTTTTCATACTGTTTAAAATGTTCTTCTTTGATGAAGTACATTTTATTTACTTCCTTTTTTCTCATAAATCACCTCAAACAAAAAAGCAAGTCCAAAAGGACTTGCTTTATTAATCACCCAAGCTTTACGACAATCATAGCCTTGGCATATGTCTTTTTAGTAGCAGTTGCTTGGTTGCTACACTCATTTTTAGTTGGCAATTGAGTAGTACCAACTCCCTTTTTATAACTCGCCATCTGGGAGTAGCGACCAATTTAATTTTATTATACTGGTTTATAGGTTTATTGTAAAGAACAACTCCTTAATTTTATTATAAGTATTTTTAACCTTGTTGTCAATAAATGAAGGTTAAGATTTTTGAAATTTTTCTTATGTTAGCTAAACGTGATCTGCTTTGCAGTACGTTCATCAAACAACGAAAACTTTGAAAAATCTTTTTAAATATAATAATACCCCCGAAGGGTATAGAACTGAATAGTTCTTTTTCTATTCCTAATCTCGAAGAGATTTCTAAGTTGCTTACTTTTAAAGTAAGGGTTTTTCCCCTTTTTTCAAAAGGGGCAGGATAAGAAGATGTGAACATCTTGGCACATCTTCAAGGCAAAGCCTTGAAATTACTAGGTTTATATAAATGTGAATATTCACATTAAATTGTTGTAATGGTGTGAATATTTATATATAATATAGGTAAGAAGCTTTATATAGCTAGTTTTAGGAGGTATGAATAATATGAGTATTAGAAAAAATGTTGTATTTACGGAAGAGCAAGTTGAAGCTATTGAAAATATCAGAAGTAGAACTGGAGAAACTTTTAGTGATGTAGTAAGGCAACTTTGTGATAGAGCATTACAAGAAGAAATTACACAAAAGAATATGGATTTTATTGCAGATATATTAGAAGAAGTTGTAAGTTCAATTATGAAACCACACGTAGAAAGATTAGCTTCTATATCAGCAAAAGGGGCAATAATGAGTGCAACTTCAACTTTTTTAAATGCACAAGCGTTAGCTGATTTTGTTCCACCAGATAAAAGAAAAGACTTATTAGAGGTTTATGAAAAAGCTAGATTAAAAGGTGTTGCTTATGTTAAAGGAAGAGTTAGTGATAGTGAGAAAGAAGTACAAGAAGCAATAAAAAAAGAGGTGAGGGGGAAATAAAGTGAAACTTGTTAAAAATATAGAAGTTGAAAGGTGCTTAGATACTATTGTTAGAAATGTAAATGAGTATTTAACTTACAATAGAAATAGATATGATTACAGAAAGGCTAAAGCTGATATAGTAAAAGAGCTTTCGGAAAAGTATTCAAATTTAGGATTAGACTTAAAAGTTAAACATAGTATAGATACTTTTTTTAATATTCCATATAACAGAGATATTAAATTTAATGGGATAAAAAATAATAGAGATATATCTTTAGAAGAATTTACTATTAATAAAAATGTTTTGCATATGTTTGATTATCCGATAACAGATAAATATTTAAAAACGTATGTTCATTATGGAGCTTATGATAAAGATATTAAAACTTTTAAGGTAACTGAAAATGGAAATGTATATATGACCCCAAGTGTTATGGAATATAACACAATGAAAGCTGAAATTGATAGAGCAAAAGGTAATGTATTAACATTTGGGTTAGGGATAGGATTTTTTCAGTATATGTGTTTGTTAAAAGATGATGTTACTCATGTTACTGTTATAGAAAAAAATGAAACTATAATTAATTTTTTCAAAGAGTATATATTACCACAATTTAAAAGAAAAGATATAACAATAATAAAGGGTAATGCCTTTGATTATTTTAAAAAAGATTATTTTGAAAAGTATGATTATATTTTTGTTGATATTCACTTTAATAATGATGATGGAATTGAAGTTTATAAAAAACTTATAAAAAGTGATGTTGATATGAATAGTGTTGGTTTTTGGATAGAGAATCAAATTTTATTTGAAAATAAAGTGCTAGTAGCTTCTTATTTATATAACTATTATAAGGGAACAATTACAGAAATGCTTTCCTTAGATAGTCCATTAAAAAGAAAGTTTAGATGTATTAATAGATTATTCAGAAATGAAATGGTTAATATTGATAATGAAGAAATGGTCTTAAAATATATAAACGATAAAGAATTTTTAAGAAAAATAATATCTGAAAGTTAAAAAAAAGAAGAACGTTTACATTTAGGTGGGAGGGTATAGTTATGAATAAATATAAAAAAGTTGTTTTAGATTTAGAAACTACTGGATTAAGTTCTAAGAGTGATGAAATATTACAAGTTAGTGCGATAGACCAAGATGGTAATGTTTTAATTAATGAATATTGCAAACCTAAGAATATAACAGAATGGGAAGAAGCAGAAGGGATACATAACATAACCCCAGAAATGGTTTGTGATAAAAAACCTTTTGAAGATTATGTTGAGGTTTTAACTAATATTTTAACTAATACTGATGAAATTATTATTTATAATTCTGAATTTGAAATTGGATTTTTAAGAAAGTATGGAGTTGAATTTAATAATAATATTTATGATTTGATGTATGAGTTTGCTGAAATTTATGGTCAATGGAATGAGTATTTTGGCAGTTACACTTGGAAGTCATTAATTGATTGTTGCTTGTATTATGGATATTACTTAGGCAATGCTCATGATAGTTTAGGAGATTGCAAGGCAACTTTGTACTGTTATAACAAAGTAATAAACAAAGAAGATAGATATGAAGGTAAAGAATATATAGGAAAAACCGTTAAAGAGTTTTTAGATGGAGCATGGGAAAAAGTTGATAATAATTCTATAAAGTTAAGGATTTATCCTATTGGAGTAAAAAGAATTAAAGGTTATTTTTATGGAGAAATTAAAGGTTATGATGATATTAAATATAAAGAATTATTAAACAATAGAATACATGATATATCTTATAATTCTCCTAAATCTTTTTCTATTTGGGTGGATAAATGCTTACAAGCTGATTATGATTTGTTGTTAGAAGATGTAGAAAAATTGAAAGAAAAAAACTCTGAACTACAAGAAGAAAATAAGAAATTAATAAATATTAAATATGAAAATTATAGGTTATATAGAGAAGAAAATGAGAAGGTTATTAGGTTAGAGAGAAAAATAAAGAAGATGAAAGAAAAGCTAGGTTTAGTATTGAAGGAAAAAAAGAAAATACCTATGTATAATAGTTGTGGATTTTTTTCTGCTGAATATTGCAAAAGTACAAAGAAACCTATGATACAACAAAGTGAATATAAAGCTTTCGAGAATGTTTTATTATCCAAAACTAGATGTAAGGAGATTAAACAACCAGTTCGTGAAGGGGAAGAAATTTATGCTTTTTTAAGAGTGATGAATGGATATTGTGCTTTATATTATAGAAATTTGGAGAAGAAAAAATGTTAAAATTAAGAATTACATTTGTTGATGATAAAAATGGGAATAAGGAATTAGCAGAAGTTAAAGAGATTATAAATAAAAACTTTGAAATTATAAATATTTCAAAAGTATATAAGGGAAGAAATAATTCTAAATATAGTAATGTTTATATTGATGTTTCTGGAAAGGATAATAATGAGTAAGGTTATTTTTAAATTGAAATTTGAAAGTCCTAAAAAGGCTACAACTAAGAAAAATAATATGTATCATCTTATTTATATTGCAACAAGAGATGGAGTTGCATTAAATGATGATATGAAAGAGTTTGAGAATAATCATAACAATTCAAGTAATGATGAATATGTGAAATATATAGCTGATAGACCACGCTCACATGGACTTTTTGCTAAAGAAAAAGAAAACATAGATTTAAAAGAACTTTCAAATTATATGAAAAATTATGATGGTTATGTTTATAGGGGAATAGTGTCTTTAAGGGAAAGTGAAGCAATAGGAAAAGGATTTGATGATAAAGAGCAATGGGAAACTTTGGTTAGAAGTAAAATGAGATTTATTTCTAAGCAGTTAAATATCCAACCTAGTAATTTAGGTTGGGTATGTGCATTTCACAGAGAAAGTGGACACCCTCATATTCACATGATGATGTGGGATAAGAGTTATGATAATAGTAAGGATTTAAATAAAGAGTATAGAAAAGGTGCTATTCCTAAAAAAAATATAGAAGCTATAAGAAAAGAATTAACTAAAGAAATATTTAGCAATGAGATTGAAAATGTTTTATCTTTAAAAAATGTATATAGAGATTTTCTAACTGAAACTACTAAAGGATTTAATAATTCTGATTATAGTAAGAAATTTTTAGAGCTTGATGAAAAGATTGATGAGATTAATACAAAATATGATGTTAAGAAATATGAAGAAAGATTAACTATTTTAAAAAAAGAAATTTCAGAACATGATAATATCGCTTATATTAATGATAAGTATATAGAGATTGAAGAATTAAAAACTAAAATAGATGAAATGAATAAAAAAATATCTATGTATGATATAAGAGATAATATAAAAGGTTTAGAAAATGAAAAAGAAATTATTAAGTTAGAAAGAGAATTAAAGATAGCTAGAAGTTTAGGTAATGTAGATAAGTATGAGGATTATATATATCAATCTAAATTCAATTTAGGGATTTTTCAGCTTCAAAAGAATAGAAAGATATGTAGCAATAAAAAAGAAGTTATTAAAATGAAGTGTGATTTAGTTGATTTAATAAATAAGAAGAAGTGTATAGATATAGAAAATGATTTTAATGATAAGAATATTAAAATTGATACAATTGACATTGAAAAGTTATCAAATGAAGAAGTTGAATTAAGAGAGCAATACTTAAAATTAAAATCTGAAACTGAACATATAGAGATAAAAGATATAGATAATTTAGAAGAAAAGATATTTGAATTATCTTCTGAATTTGAAGCTAACAAATGGAAGTTAGACGAAGATATTGAAGAAAATCTATTTGTTATTAAAAATGGAATTGAGTATTTAAACAAAGATTATTTTAATGAAATAAATACTGATTTAGATACTAGAATAAAGAATCTCACAGATAGAATAACTGAACAAAAAATGAAGCCTTTTGCTGAAATAGAGTTTTTAAAGAAAAGTGATTTTAATGATATAGAATCTACAAATTTATTTGAGCTTGAAAAAGAGTTGAATAATATAAAAAATAAATATGATATAAACAAAAAAGAAGGAGCATTGAAAAAGTTAAAATCAACATCTAAAAATAAAATTAAGAATGATAAAATAACAGAGCTTGAAGATAAGCTTAAAGAGTTAGAATTTGATTTAAAAAATTCTTCTTTTGATAATATTGAATATATAAAGAATGAGATATTACAAGTGAAAAATGAAATTGATGAAGAAAAGGAAATACAAATATCAAAAGATTTAATTAATCTTCAAAACCAATTAGATTTAGTTAAAGATGAATTAGGGGTAATAGATATAGAAGTTAACGATTTTATCTTAGGGGATAGAGTTAGAGGGAAAACACTTGAAGAAATAGGAGAAATGATTGTAGAGCTACAAGTACCTAAAGAGGGAAGATTACAATATAAATTAATGCCACCAGAAGTTAAGGCTGAAATTAATAAGATAACAGATAGAATTATTGAGTTGCCACAATACAAAAAAATGTTCGATGGGTATATGAAAAGTGTTGAGGAATTAACTAGATTATATACTGACAAGGCAGAATCTATTGAGGAAGCCAAAGAAAATGCAAAAGATGATATATACAAAAGGATTGGAAATAATATTTTAAAGACAAAAAAGGAAATAGTAGTTGATAAAAAGAAACCAGATTTTGCAGTACAAAAACTATTTAACAATATAGCTAAGTTATTTTCTATCAATACTAATAGAAATGAAAAAACCAAATTAATTTCTAAGGAGAATTCAAGAGCAGAAAGAAAGAAACAAGCACAAGAAAATAAAGCGAGGGGATTATATTCAGAACAAGATTTAGAATGATTTTTATAAACTTAAATAATAAAAGTCGAGCAACAATAATGTTTACTCGACTTTTAATTTATACATTTTAATATTTAACTAAGGTGAATTTTGAAAATTTCATATGTCAGCTAACTGTGATCTGCTTCGCAGTACATTTAGCTGACATAAAAAATTTTAAAATATCACATTGCTTTCTAGGTTCATTCTCGAAGAGATTTCTGTGAATAATACATATATAAATTAATATTATCTCATTTTATTACTGATTTAATAATTGCTTTTTAAGTTTTAAGTATTCTTCTTCCGATATAGAGTTATCTTTTCTTAATTTATCAATTCTTTCCAATTTGCTTATAACATCTTCATTGTTATAAAAAGTAGAGTTTTTAAGTTCCTTAATATTTTGGTTTAATTCTCGAACTTCCCTTCTTTTATTACTCTTATAATCGAAAATTCCACCGATTAAGAATCCTAATACTACTGCTGATACTATACTATAACCTAAAGAAAATGGTACACTTTGGGAGAATGTTTTAGTCAAATCATATGTTATAGAAAATACCCCACAAGCAACAATAAGTTTAAATTTATTTTTTTGAAACATAGTCCTCAACCCCTCTTTATACAAATTTCTAAAAAATTTATGTAATTACAATAACTTCATGATAACATATTTAAAATAATTATAGTATAAGTATAACATTAATGCACCTTGTTATCAATGTATTGATGTTAAAAAGAAGCATATTTCTTAATGAAATTATGCTCCAAATAATTTTTAATGTTATTTTCTTTTTTTTGCCGATTGCTCAAAACCACTTTCACCTAATCCCATCATATTATCTTTCTTTAAACGACCTTTATAACAATTTTCACAAGCAGTTTGATGATTGTAGTCAGTAATTTCTTCAAAATATTGCTTTATTATATCAACTTTATTAAGCTCAAAATTTGCTCTAGCTCTTACTAATACAGAAGATGTTTTTATATCAGATAAAGAATCCTTATATACTTCTAAAGCTTCAATTATTGTTATGATTTGATTATGAGTAACAATTAAATCTTCACCTTGTTTTGTTGTTAAAACTTTAAACTTTAATAATTCTTCATCTACATTATTTTTTTGCAAATCTAAAATTCTAAGATAATTTAAATTAGTTTCTGGATTGTATTTTGTTTCAGCTTTAAGTAATGATTTTTTATTAGAAAATATCGCATATTCACAATTAATTTCTTCTACACTTTCTAATAAAGAAAAATCTTCTGTAATAATATTATCTAATATTTCTTGTGCTTCTATATCGGTTAAATTTTCACCTTCAAATAATATTTTCATTTGCAACACTCTCCTATTTTAATATTTTATAACAAGTCTGTTTTACCTTGTTGTCAATAATGTTTTGAAAATAAACAGGGCATATGCCCTATTATACAAAATTATGGAATTAATTTTGTAAGCGTTTTTAAAATAGTGTACTTATATTTAGCTCGTAAGTAAGGTTTTTTATCTCAACCTATATAATTTATTTTATATCCCATTTACTTAATTTTTCTAAGTTATATTTTTCTAAATATGCAGATAATTCATGTGAAGATTTATCTGCATGAACTCCTTTCAATATAAAGGCAATATCTTTAGTATCTTTATGTCCTTTTGATACTAAATCTTTAAATTTTTTAGTGGTCATTGTTTTAGATTTATAAATTGAACTATTTGAGTTTCCAAAATAAAAAATTGTAATTGTGTTCACTATTATTACCTCCAACTTATCTTATGTACTTATTATATATCTTTTGCACCTTGTTGTCAATAAAGTGCAAAAAATATTTAAAGCATAGTTTAAAATAATTTAACTTAGGCAAAAAAATAAGGAAGTCTTTCTCGATTTTTTATGTATGCTAACTGTGATCTGCTTCGCAGTACATTTAGCAGCCATAAAAAATTTTCAAAATCCAACCTTATTTTTATTGCATATTCCTTTATGATATACTATTAAATCTTTTCTAATAAAATAGATACATATTCATCAAATTCAAAGTCTGATGTATTCTTTATCTTAGCAAATAATGACTTAGCTACTTTAAGTCCTTCTTCTTCTGCTTCTGTATTTTGGGAGCAGTAATTTATTTCTAATAGTAACTCCTTTCTAGTTAATTTTTTTCCATCTAGTAATTGAAGTAATAAGCTTTCTTCTTCACAACTTAATTCTGTTTTAAACATAGTATCAATCCTTTCTATATTAATTATTATTTCTATCTTTCTATTCCAACAGTAACAGTTTTAACTTCAACTTTTACTGTATTAGTAGCTATTTCTTTATTTGTATCTGATATTTTGTTATTAAGCTCTTGATTATCATAACTCTTGTATTTTTCTGCATTAGACAAATCTGATATTGTATTAATCTTACCAGTTTCTTTATTAATATCAATCATATTATTTATTATTTTATCATTTGGTTTAACGTTTTGGCTTTTTAATATTTCTTCTATATTTTCTCTATTATTATATAATTCAAGTTCAAGTGGAGCTTTTATTTCATTGATTATTTTTTCAGAAGCTTCCTTTATTGTCTTTAATGTTTGTCCTAGCTCTGCTACATCTTTTCCTCTTGCCCAAGTTGAAACATAATCAAATGAATATTCAGAAGTATCAAACCCAAAATGTTTAGATACAACATAAGTAGTTGCTTCTGCTTCTATTTCAGCAGTTTGTTTACCTACAAGGTTATCTTTTGCTTCTACACCATCTTTGTGTAGCTGACTATGAACATACTCATGTAAAAGAGTTTTAGTTGTTTGTGATAAGCTCATTTCACTATTAACACAGATTTTATTTTCTATTGGAGCAAAATATCCATTAGCTTTACCAGTTGCAGTTGTATATTCTAAATCTATATTTTTACTATTAATAGTATTTTCCAATTGGTTTTTAATGGCTACTATAGTTTCCATAGTATTTTCATTTGAAGCAAGGGTTTCTTCTAAGGTATCAAACACTTGTAGATACCCCTTCATTTCGCCTTTCAATGCTTCAAGTAGGTTATTATACTCACCATCACCTATATCAGCTCTAATATCCCTAGAAACGCCATCTAAAGGTGCATTAGGTTTTAATATAACATCAAACTTTTGTTTTAAATAAGGATAGTATTCTCCTTTAGCTTCATATTCTTGTTTTAAAGCTCTTACTTCTTTTTCTTTACGCTCATATATTTCATTTGCTTGTTTAAATGTTAGAGTTTTCTCAAATATACCACCTTCTGATATATTAACATTAATTAATGGGTTTTTATAAAAACCGTTATTATCTAATAAATCATTATCATTTAACTTATTAAGCTTGAATTGAGGAACTGGTTGACCAGATGTTTGACTTATATCAAAAACATAAGTCTTTCTAAATCCTCTAATAGATGTTTGATTTAATTTATTTACTTTTATAAAGTTATCAAGCTCATTTTTACTCAATCCATTTTTAACTATTTTCCCATTGCTAGTAATAGATATATTGTAGTTATTATTAGTCTTAGTAAAGGTATATCTATTTACATTTGTTTTACCGTATTTGTCAAGTCTTTCAAATATTTCTTTACTTCCATTTTTCACAACGTTAGGAGCTAATATAATTATCCCCTTTTCGCCCTTATTAACTGTTCTCCCCATAGATTTCCACTTTGTAAAGGAAGCAACATTTGTAGCTTGTGGATTTTGAATTGCTATTAACATATTGTTACTTGGTGAATAATTATGAAATTGTGATTGGAAATTTAAATACTGAATAAAACTTTCATTATTGAATATGTTTCCAACACCATTTTTAAGATTATCAAGAATTTCAGTTACATCTACATCTTTATCTACCTTCATATCTATTAAAGGAGCTTGTTTGATTTCTTCCATAAAATCACCTATTTCTTTATCAATATAATTTTGTGTCAAAATATTTTCTTCAATTTCATTAATTTCTTTTGATAAAATTTCATTTTTATCAGTTTCAGAATACTTCTGGTTAACTAGCTCTATTTCTGGTTCAGAAAGACTTAGAATATCATCTTTAGTAAATACATATTCAGCAGTATCATTTGAATATCTGTTTTTATCATTGATTTCAAATCTTACTTCGTAGCCATTATCATTACCATCTTCAACCATGAATGATGTGCCTTTTCTTATTCTTGACCCATCATCTAAAGAAAGATTTTTAGTAGTTTTAAAGTATTCTATATCTTTCAAATTCTCATTTGAAAGATTAATATTTTCTCCATTTATTTCATAAATATATGATTTTTTTTCTGTTAATTCATAGTCATTAATTTGTCTTTCTGTTAATGGATTTTCATATTCTACATACCCCCAACAGTTTACTCCTTCAAAGTCTTGTTTACTATCAAAAGATACTGTTTTTAAAGCTCCGTTAGGGTGAGTACCTATACTTGGAGGTCTTTGAGTAAGATAATACCTATGAGGTTCATCTATACTTATACCCATATCCTTCAATCTTGATTCTGTCATAGAAATAGAAGATTTAATTTCTTCCATTTTATCTAATTTAGCTTTGCTAATTTCTATTTCATTTGATGATGTATCTTTATACATATCTAATTCATCATGTAAATTATTCAGCTTTTCTTTTAATGCTTTTTCTAGTGTAGGAGGATTATTAATTATTTTAGGGGCATATGGATTAGTATATTCTAAAATAGCTTTATATTCAGCTAATTTTGTATCATACAATGCTCTTGCATTAGCAACTTCTTCTTTGAGTTTAGGTATTTCTTCTTTTAGATTTTTTACATCTATAATTCCAGAAGTTTTTAAGTAAATATCTTGTGCTACTTTTTTAGCTTCCTTCTTTGTTTTAGTAGTTCCAATTAAAGTATCATCTTTACTGTAAAGATGATATTTCCCTTTGTTTTCTGATAAATCATTTGAATAAGTATTTATTTTAAAATCTAAATTACGAATATTATCTTCTAATTTCTGCAATTCATCATCAAGACTTTCTTGCCTTTCAGCTACATTATCTATCGGAGATAATGTATAGCTATCAATGATTTCAAAGTCATTACCTACTGCAAGGCTTTTAGCCAAAGCATATTTACTAGGATATTGCATATCCATATTAAGCTCTGTTAATGCTTCATCTTGGAATACTGATACTTGGTAGCCATTTTCATGTTTAGGAGATTTATGGATTAAATAATGGGAAATATCATCTTTTAATAATAAGCTATCATTATTATCTAATGTATCAAGCCATTCTCTTACTGCTTCCATATCTTCTATTTCTTCATTAGGTATTTCTTGTGGATATTCTGTTCCTTTATTATCAAAAGAAATAGTTACATGAGTATCATCTAGTTCTGATTTATCAAGGAAGTTTAAAGGGGTTCTTTCTTCTAATTGATATAGTTCCTTATTATAATTAGCTTCAAACCAATCTTTAATATCATCAATCTTAGTTTCAGCTTTCCAAATATGAAAATCTTCTGCTAATGTAGAATCTCCATTTTCTTCAAGCTTATCATTAACTACAACTTGTGAAAATTCTTCCCAAAGTGGCTCTATATAAAATTTATCAATAAAAGCTTCTTTGTCAGTTGCTATGATTTTATAATAATCTTCCATAGTATATTGGTCAGTAATTTCAAGTCCTAATGCTTCACCATTCTCTTTATCTATCATCAAATTTGTGGAGTAATAATCATCACCAATTCCGATAGATAATTCATATGGTAAAAGGTCTTTAACTGTGTGAAGAACATCATATTTAAATGTATAAACTTCTTTAAAATCTACTGTTATGCTTTCATCTGGAAGCTTGTTATAAATATTTATTTTCAAGTTATCTCTATTTAAATCATCAATCCTAGCTTTATTATAAATATCAATCTTACTATTTAAACTTTCTTCTAATTCTTTTATTTGAAATTTGATAAACTCTCGATTTAATGGTGTATTTTCTTTTTGATATTTACTTATAGTATCAATTAATAGATTACGTTCAGAAAGTATGAGAGGTAAAGCCTTTTTCTCTAAAACTTTAGTGTATAGTTGAGGATTTTTTTTAGAAAGTTCACTTATACTAATTGAATATTTTTTTTCTAATTCTTCAAGTTTTTCTAAAGATTGTTTTTGTAAATCTAAGTCAAAATTTGAGATAGCTCTATCTGAAATTATCCCAATTTCAGCAAACTGTTTTTTGGTTGGTAATTGACTATTATAATTTTTATTTGAAGATGTTTCATTTTGAAAATTAAAGTGTTCTGCTAATCTTTGAATAGCTTTTCCTTTATCTACATTTTCAACTTTCATAACAAGGTCAATTATGCTTCCACCTTCACCAGTTCCCCAATCCCTCCATATATTTTTTTCTGGATTAATTGAAAATGAACCAGTACGTTCATTTCTAATACTTCCAAATATGTTAGCACCACTTCTTTTGCCAAGTGTAATTCCTAACATATCACAAACATCTTTTATACGTATTTCTTCTTTCATTCTGTCAATATCATACATGGTTATATTAATCCCTCCTTAATTATTGATGTATTCATTGGAATAATATCCTAATAATATTTTACCACAATTGCACCTTGTTGTCAATAAGAGTGGGTAAAAATAAGGGTTTTAGCTTGATATATTTTGTATAAAGTTATTATTTATAAAATATTTTTATTAGAAATTTAACAAAAAAATAATGCTATCTAACTGTGATCTGCTTCGCAGTACATTTAGCTAACATTATTTTTTCTTAAATTTAAATGTTTTTTATTTAATCTAATTCAACTCCATCGGTTTCTAATTCTCCACCACAATTTGGACACTCAAAGTAAGTTGAAGCATACAACAAGCCACACAAATCATTCCCAGTAATGCGCTCAAACTCGTTATATTCAATATCTGCTTCATTTTCACAATGAGGGCAAATAAATGTTACTGAGGTTGGCACTTGGTTTATAACTATGTCTACATCTTTTCTCATTTTTTCTTCTCCTTTATTCGCTTTTATTTCATATTGCTTTTTATGATTGAAATAAGAATTAATTTATTTTCTTATAACTAATAACAGAACTACCTGGTTCTTTCCTTGACATAAAATTACCCCCTTAACTTATCTGATATATTCATTATACTATTTTTGCACCTTGTTGTCAATATAATATGATAAAAAAAGGGCATATGCCCCTTTTTTATCTATTAATTCCTTTATATATTTCTTTTTCCGTAAAATTCCCCTTATCTATTTAACAAATTCCTTGATTTTAAAGTTTACATACTTCTTACCATTATAAATGGTATCTATCATTTCTACCTTTGCATTATAGGTATTACTACCATCTCTCTTTTTAAATCCCTTTATAGTTGCAACTCCATCTTTTAAGAATTTACTAGCTACTGTTTTAGTTACTTTTTTCCCTTTTTCAGAAAAGAATTTATTCTCTTTCCATATTGCAAATTCACATTTAGGCTCGTCCTTATATCCTTCACAATAAAAATTTTTAGTTCCTTCGTAAACATTCTTTTTACATCTAGGACATTTACCTATTATTTCTTTTTCTACTGACATATCGACTTCCACCTTTACATCTTTTCTTATATATTCTTCAAGTAGCTCCTTTATTTGTTCTACTCCACTATCAACACTTTCTTCACCTTTATATACTTTCTTTAACATCTTACTAAATTCAACTGTTTTTTCTTTATACAAATCTATTCTTAATGAATCTAATAGCTCTATATACTTAACCCCTATATCTGTTATTAAGTATCTATCCTTATTTAAAGATATATAGCCATATTTGATAGCATTATCTATAATTGAACCTCTAGTAGCTACAGTTCCTATTTCAAGTCCATCTAAGATATTCTTATATTCTTCATCTTCTGTATCTGTTTCCTTTTTAAATGGATTTTTCAAATAGTTATTTAATTCTTCTGTACTCATGTGAGCTTTAGGACTTGTTTTAGAAAGCTCTAAAGAGTAATTAATATTTACCTTATCCCCTATTTTTAAGTTAGGTAATACAGTATCTTTCATATCATTTTCATAGATTAAATATCCCTTTTGCTTTACTGCTTTCCCTTTAATTTCTACTGTTAAGTTTTCTCCAACTTCAAGAATAATAACAGTTTCCATTACAATAGTTTTATCTATTAGGAAATTACTTATAAATCTATTCTTAACAGTATTATAAATAAGTTGTTCATCTGCTGAAAGTTCATTATCTTTAGGGAATTTAGTTGTAATAGTAATTGATATGGATAGGTAACCATTTGATGTAATCTCTTGGTTTTCCCCCCATTCACACGTGGCGTGAGATTTTCACCTCACCACGCGTTCCATCAGTATATATCTATTTATAATATTTCAAAATTTCTCGACATGACACGAAGCTCATTAATTTTTGAGAGTTGTTTGGGATTTAACTTTAGCATATCCAAGTATTTATTGATTGTATCTTTATTAGTTGCATGTATCAATTTGTGGACATTGCTGGTAACAAATATTAAATTGTCATATTTATCATCTCCATCAAATTGTTTAGGTATAATATGATGCACTTCCATTTCACCAATTTCAAGAAACTTCTTAGTAACTGCACATTTGCAGTTTTGACCTATATATAGTGAAATTCTATTATCGTTGAATTCGATATTTTCAGAGGATATTGGATTTTCTAACATATACTTTAGAACTTTATAATCCATGTTCCTAAGCTTAGAGTGTATTAAATTTCTACCTTTAATTGTATAGTTACAAATTTCTTGTGTAAAATTTATTGGTGGTCGAGTTTTTATTCCCCCAATCGGGAATAGAGCAATTCCACTAATAAATGTTGCTTTGGATTTGTATTCACCATACAATTTGCAATATGCTTTAGTCTTTTTCCCTATTTTGCTTCGTATGTTCTTGGTTCGATTGTGTATGCTTTTCCCTAAAATATAAGCGATTTTATTAAAGTTAGAATGTGCATTAGTTGCAATTCTATAATAGTTATGAACGCCAAGTATTATAGCATTATACCTATTTACATTATTTGAATTATTGTCTTTTTGTATTTTGACAATCTGTTTTTTTAATTTTGATTTTATTTTTTCTTTAGCTTTTTCGCTTATATGGGATGTTACTACTTTCTTTTTCCCTTTATTTCTGACTTTCATTTTAAATCCAAGAAATTCTGAGTAGTTTTTATTTAGATTAACCACCTTAGACTTATCCTTACTTATTTGTAAGTTTAATCGTTCCTTCAACCACATATTAGTGGCTATAAAGGCTTTTTTTGCAGTATTTCTGTTTTTACAGAATATTTTAAAGTCATCTGCATATCTAACTATAAACATTTCTTTCAATTTGGTTTTTTTGAGTGCAGTATATTTATTGCATTTAGTATACTTGTGTCTAGTTTTAATACTCTCCCATTGATTTGCAATCCACCAGTCTAGTTCGTTTAAAACTATATTGGAAAGTAAAGGGCTAAGTATTCCGCCTTGCGGAGTTCCTTTTTTCGGAACTCCAATACCTTCAATTGGAGATTTTAAAATTTTACTTATTATTGAGATTAATTTTTTATCCCGTATTCCAAGTGTCCAGATTTGTTTTAATAATTTACCATGATTTACATTATCAAAGAATCCTTCTATGTCAATATCAACTACGTGATGGAAGTTCCTATTAGCAAGAGTAACACTTCTACTTACTGCATGTTCAGTGCTTCTGTTAGGTCTAAACCCGTAACTGTGTTTATAGAATTTAGCTTCACATATTGGTTCTAATACTTGCTTAATACATTGTTGAATGATTCTATCACCAATTGTTGGTATTCCTAAGGGTCTTAACTTTCCATTTGGTTTTGGTATTTCAACCCTTCGAACTTTTTGTGGAGTATAGTTTTCTAGTCTTCGTTTTACATATAATATAATTTCTTTATTGGTAATGTTTTTGAGGTCATTAATATTCTTTCCATCTACTCCACTTGTGGTACTTCCTTTATTTTTCTTGATATTTCTATATGCTAATTCTATGTTTCTATCGTCAATAATGTAATTAAATAAATTTTTAAATTTATAGTTATGTTTGCTTTTACTATAAAGGTTATCGAAAATTTCTTGAATATCGTAGTACTCGTTATTTCTAAGTAGTTGTCGCTTCTCTATCATATCTCGTGTTAGTTGGTTAATCTCCTATGTTTAAGATTTCGCCTCTTTTAGTCATACTCGAACCTAACATTCTTTTGAAATATATTCTTTTACTATATATACTAACTAGTGGCTATCCCTCCATCACTTGTTATCATGATTTCACAGGTACTGTGCCACCACTCTCACTGATATTAAGACAAGTTATATGTTTATAGCATTTTCCTTGTCAACACTTCTTTGGCGATAAAGCCTCCATGTTATCAGCTTTCAACGTTCCAATAGCATTATCTGTTCATATACCTTTAGGTAGTTCCTCTGAGCCTGTTAATATATAGTGCCTGTAACACTATAAGGTATTTCATAACAGCGAATCTTACTTTACCTCATTAACCTCACGTTTTGTGATATATACATTTCTGTACATTAAGTCTATAGACCCTTACATTCGGAACTTCGTCAGTATGCTTTGTTTCATACATTCTTACCATGGATATTTTATAGACCTCCGACCTATCATACACTCGACTACCTCTAGTTCGCATTTCCTTGTCTAATCGAATGATTAACATTAGGGTGTACTCTCAGCCGACTTCACCGAGCTTATTACCATTGAATATTTATCTATTCAAAAGCAATTCGGAGTATTAAGGGAAACCCTTCCAGACGTTACTCTTTCATTTGATTTCTCATGCTATTAGTTCTTAACCTAATAAAAGGTTAGGCTATACTTTTCATATAGCAACGTTTCGCACCACTATGACTTTCCACCTTACTATCATCAAAAATAGACTTTTTATCATTTATTTCTACTCTGTGATTATCTTTAAGTAGCTCTAATATTTTCTCTATCCTTGATTTCTCATTTTTGCTTAGATACTCTGTATTAGTTCTAGGATATGTAGTAAATCCCTTTTGATATAAGCTTTGTAATATATTTAAGGTAGTTGTTGGAGATAGCTTATGCTCCTTTGACATTTTATTTTGTAAAGTATCTAGTGAGAATAATTTTTTAGGATTTTTAACTGCTTCTTTTTCTTTTACATCAATTACTTCTGCTTCATCATATAGCATTTTTATTATATTTTCTGCTTCTGATTTTTGAGCTGATAATGAAAGGTTTTTATCAGTTTTTAATACTGTATATGTTATAGATTTATCTTCTGATATACCCTTAATATTATAAAATTGTTGAGATACAAAGTTTTTAATTTCTAAATCTCTATCATAAATGGCTTTTACAACTACTCCTAAAACTCTTCCTACTGGAAGCTTCTTTTTGGCTAATAAGCTTACATATCGGCTAAGTTGAATACCTATTAAATAATCTTGAATAGTTCTTAATTTTCCTTCATTGTATAAATTGTCATAATAAGAATTAGGTTTGGCATTTTTTAAAGCTTGTCTTATTGTATCTTCTGTTTGTTCTGGAAGCCATAATCTTTTAATAGTTTTTGAAGTATCTTTTAATGCTTCATTAATTGTGTTATTCACAATAACACAACCTTCTCTATCACTATCACCCCCATTGAATATTACATCAACATCAGCTCTATTTATCAAATTTTCTAATACTGTATATTGCTTCTTATATCCATCAATTTTATTTTTTTTAATATTTTCTGGACTATCCTTTTTTAATTTCCACTTAAATTCATCTGGAATAAAAGGAATATCTTCTAAATTCCAAGGTGTACCCTCTGGTTTATTCAAATAATCTTCAATGCTCCAAGGTTCAAATATATGTCCGAATACAAATGAAACAATATAATTCTCACTTTCAAAATATCCATCAAATTTCTCGAAATTTTCTCTAATGGAATTTTTTATAGTCATAGCTAGACTAGGCTTTTCAGCTATTATTAAATTTTTCATTTAAACACCCCTTTTTTCTATTTTTTTCTATACATTTTTTCAGATTTTCAATTCTTTTCTACTCAAAAAATCAAGCTCTTCAGCAAATACATCTGGAATATCTTCTTCTACTAGCTCCATATCATTACTAATGGAATTTTCTTTAGAATCTTTTTTTATGAAGTCAATTATTTTTAATTTTTCAACAACAATTTCTGTAGAGTATCGTTTTTCCCCATTAACTTCATAACTGTTATTTCTTAAATAACCTTCTATAAATATTCTTCCACCCTTTTCTGTATAAGTAGCTAGATTTTCTGCATTTTTTCCACTTACAACAATTTTAAAAAAATCTGTTATTACCTTTTGTTTTTTCTTGCTATAATTCTCTACTGCTAGAGAATTAAATAAATAAGCTACTCCACTTTTTGGAGCATATCTTAAATCATGCTCTTTGGTAGTTCGTCCATATAAAATAACTCTGTTCATATTTTATCACTCTCTTTTTTTTATTTTATCTTAGGTAGTAGAATGAATTTTTTATGTCGGCCAACTGTGATCTGCTTCGCAGTACAGTTAGCAGCCATAAAAAATTAACTCTACTACATTAACTTTTATTAAAGGTTAGATACTCCACTTTCATATAAATATCTAATTACGTTATTAATAATAAATAATGAAATTGATATACCTATAATTAACTTTAAAAATGCAAATATTATTTTTCTTATACATTTAATTATTTTAGAAAAAGGAGATTTATATTTTTCTGTTTTCATTAGTATTGAAGAGTTACCTTTATAATAATTTATTATTTTTTCACCGGTATAAATATCTCTTGAAATTTCTTTTCTCCAATTTTTCTTTTCTTTTTTTTCAATTTGCTTCATTTGACTTTTGAAGTTTTTTTGTATATTATTCAATTTATAAATCTCCAATCTTAACTTTTAGATAGTATTTTTTCAAGTTATCTTTCCTAGCTTTGTTATAAATATCAACTTTATAATTTATACTTTTTTCTAGCTCATTTAACTTATCCTTAAACAATCCCTTTTCAATTTCATTTTCAAGTGATGGATATTGCTCTTGAAGATATTTAAAATAATTTCTCTCTTTATAAATTATAGGTAATGCTCTACTATCAAGTATTTTATGATACATAGATATATTTTTTTCGGATAATTCATACATACTTATAGAGTATTTTTCTTCCCATTCTTCAACCTTTTCTAAAGAATGTTTGCTTAAATCTATTATAAAATTTGCTATTGTTCTATCTGAATTAATTCCTATAAATTCAAACTGTCTTTTAGTTGGAAGTGAAGAGTTGCTTGTAGTTTTACTAATATTAAATCTATCAGCAAGTATTTTTATTGCTTCATTCCACCCAACCCCTTCTAATTTTTGTATTAATTTAATGCTTCCTCCTTTTTCATTTGTTCCAAAATCAATCCATATATTATTATTTTCATATATGCAAAATGATGGAGTTTTTTCGTTTCTTAATCTCCCTATTAAATTTTTACCATTCCTTTTTACTTCAACTCCATATAAATTACATATATCCTCTAGTTTAATTTCATCTAATTTACTTCTATCGTACATATCTCACACCCTCTCGATTAGTTTTTGAATTTATAGTGTTAAGAAAATTTTAACATATTTATACCTTGTTGTCAATAAAATAACAAAAAAAACAATATTAGATTAGGAGTATCTAATATTGTTTTTCTAAATATAATTTAATTAATAAACTGTTCGTTTATTTCAAAAAATATTCCTGGAATATTTTATTATAAATCGACTTTATTCAATAGAAACTCTTATTAAATCCGAGCATTATGTAGTGGATTAATATTCACATTCTTATTTTAGCAACTACACAATCATTTTTTAGACAAACTAAATATTATTAATCCAACTGAATAGATGATAAATGTTATATTTTCCACCTCTCTTACAAACAATAATTTCAATCTACTTTAAGCGTTTTTCTATATTTTTTAATGCTTTCAATACATCATTCAGAACCCTAGTATCTCCAGAACACTCTCTATTGTTTTCTATGTGCCAAATTATATTTTCTATTTGATTTTTATTTATTTCTTCATAAGGGCTTATTGATAAAATGCAATATCCTTCCTCTAATCCATATTCTCCACCATTTAATTTATAATCAATATTATATAAGCTATCTCTACCAGTAAACTCTTTACCATCATGTTCACAAAGTATTATAATATCTCCAACTTTAAAATTTCTATCATCTTTTCTTATTTCAAACATCTTTTCTTTAGATAGAACTTTCTCATAATACTTAGGTAATATTTTTAATTTATGCAACTTCATTTTCTAAGCTCCTTTCCTCGCAATATATTCACTTCCTTCGTAATAATTTTAAATATTTTTGAGTTATTCTGTAAATACTTCACTTTTCCAATTACATTTTCTACACTTGTAATGCCACAGAACACATGCTGATTTTTCATAATCCTTTTCTCTTTTAATCACTTTTTTAGTTTTAATATTTATCTCTATTGTTGCTTGATAAGTGTTAATACTACTAAGTCTATCACTCCCACATATAGGACAAATTATTTCTTCATCATCTTCTAAGTCTAAATCTTCTCTGAATCCCAATTCAATCACTCCTTTTACAGTAATATCAATTTTGAATTGTTTTCTAGCTAATTATCTTTATTTTTATACTCTTCACGACATTTATTAGTACAAAAATAGCCTTCGTCATAAAAATATGTTAATTTACCACAGTTTAAACACTTTCCTTTTTTATCTTTAAATTCCGGAATTCTAATTTTAACTGTACCCATAAAAATACTTTCTCCTCACAATAATTTCAAATTATTACTTTTTATATTTATTATTTAGATAAGATTTCAGGGTGAAATTTTGATATTTCTTCAGAAATTTTATTGTCTAAATCTTCAAATTCATTTTTACTATAAGGATTTATAAGCCTATTAGAACATTTACCACAAAGAAAATACAAATATTTCTCTCCAGTTATTTTATCAACATATATATTTATTGAATCTAAAGCTTGAATTTCACCTCTATAGACTTTAAACTTTTTCTTACAACATAAACAATAATCAACTATAATAATATTTTCATCTTTCAAATTAAATGATTTTTTTATTTGTTCTATTTTTGATTGAACCTCATAAGTATATTTTAATTTACTCATAGCACCACTCCTAAATTATATAATTATAAATAGGGCATATGCCCTATTTTAAAACTATCTTAATTGTCAATAACATCATATTCTGTGTCGTACTCATAATCACCCTCAAAGTCCAACAACCTATATTTAACATCATTAGTTTCAACATCACCGAATCTTGACAACCATTCTTTGACAACTTTTTCATCATCTACAGTTGTTAAAATAACTATATCACTATTAAAAAATAATTTGCAATTTAGAAAACTTCTTTTATTTTCTCTGGCAGTATTATAAATAATTAACCAATTTTCAGCAAAATCCTTAGTATCTTTGCATTTCATTCTTAAAGTTAATTCTTTTCCATTTTCAATAGTAAAACTTGCATTTAATTTTTTCATATTAAAAAACTCCTTTGTTTAGCTATTATTAATATTTTTCTACTATTATACTTTTCTATTTATTTCTACAGATAACTGCTCCAATACTCTCAAATTTAATCATAATTTATCTTCTTTTTGAAAGTTACTTTTCAATTATAATTTTATTATTCTAATTTTATTAGTTTCTCTATGTTGTATATGTAACTCATTGCTAGGATTTTTAGTAACTAGCCAATTATCTGGATTTAATCTTCTTTCCTTCATTATCTTTTTTTGTTGTCTTGTTGGTCTTTTTCCTCTCATGAACTATCATTCTCCTTACTTTTTATTTATCTTATATATTTATTATATACTCTTTGCACCTTGTTGTCAATATATTTTTATAAAAAGTAGGGCATATGCCCTAACTTTTCTCTACTTTTCTTTTCCTTACCTCTCTAATTAATGTACTTTTGCTTATACCTATTATTTCAGCAACCTCATTATAACTATGCCCTCCATTATTAATATTCAATAAACTCAAAGCATAATCTAACTGCTTTTTAGTATATAATTTAGGTCTACCCTCTTTGAAATTTTCTTTTGATTTAGCTATGGCTTTTCCACTTTGAGTTCTTTCTATTATCATAGCTCTTTCAAATTCTGCAAAAGCTAATAAGTTAGTAACAATCATTTTTCCCATAGGGGTATTCTCTATTAATCCCATATTTAATATATGTATTTTTACTCCCTTATCCAATAATTCATCAATATACTGTAATCCCTCTTTTGTAGTTCTACAAAATCTATCTAATTTAGTTACAATCAATATATCCCCTTTAGACAAAGTTTTTATTAATTTGTTAAATATTGGTCTTTCTTTTGCTCCACTAAAGCTCTCCTCATATATTACTGCTTCTGGATATGCTAGTGATATTTCTCCAATCTGTTGCTCTATACTATTCCCATCTAATTGATTTTTTGTAGACACTCTACAGTACCCTATTGCTCCCATTTTTCGCTCCTTTTTTGACTATATGTTTTGACACCTTTGTATGTATTGATTTTACTACAAAAAAAACAAGGTATCAATACCTTTAAGTTTTGACACCTTGTTGTAACTAAATCTTACATTGTTTTCTCTTTTTCGTATGATTTTTCAAATCTTATAAATATAGCTATATACTTATTAGCTGATTTTAACGTTAAATTATCTATTCCTATTTTATTTATTTCCTCATTTAAATTTTGAACTTTTTGTATATCTTTTTTACTTAATTTTTGATTTGAACATTTCATTAAACTCTGTAAATATTGTTTTTGTTTGTAGGTTATTCTCTCTTCGCCAGTATAAAACAATTTAGATATGAAATTATTAACATCTTTGTTAATTACTAAATTTAATGTATGACTATTTTTTATTAATAAATCTCTTACTTGATTTTTTAAATCTGCATTATGTTTTGACCTTATACTTTTAGTTTTTATTGTACCATCTTTGCTTAATATAGCTTTACCTCCCCAAGCAGTATTAGTATTTAAAACTATATTGCTTGGCAACTTTAATTTTTCTATGCTCTCTATTATTGCTCTAATCAATATTCTATTTGGTGTTTTATCTATCATATGCGAGTTTTTTAATATTTTTATTTTATCATTATATTTCAATACAGAAGTATAGCTTCCTATATTTTCTTTTGTAAAATTTATTTTTATGTATATCTCTACTAAAGGTAAATCTCTCATATTACTATTTCCTTTCACTTAAAATTAATTTTATTTTTAATATTAGGATATAAGAAAAGGGCATATGCCCTTTAAAGTCATTCTACATTAGGATTATAATTTTCTACTATACTTCCAACTGGAATATATAATATAGTTTCACTTTTTTTATCAGATGTTGTTACTTCAAACTTATCTTCTTTCAATCCTAACTTTTCTCCTAGCTTAGTAGGAATTTGATTTGCTACTACCATATCATTATATTCTCTATAAACTATCTTAGGGTTAACTTCATTTGTTTCTTCTATTAATACTATATCAGTATTTATTTTTTCTAACTTATATCTATTATTTTCTTTTGTGTAGAAATAAAAATAGCTTTCAGTACCTACATTACCACTTACTCCCCCCATGCCTAATACAAAACTTCCCTTTATATCTCCATTAATTCCTTGTTTCCACTTTAGACTTGCTATTTCCTTTTCACTTTCATTTACTATTACATTTAATTTTTCTTCTTGTGTTACTTGAATTAAACTATCCCTTATTATCGGACTAATTAAAATTAATCCACCAAGGATAAAGGCACAAGTTCCCATAGCCATAGCTACTAATTCCTCTTTAAATGCTTTAATTAAAACTTTTCTTGATTTAGGAATTATAAAAAATATAGATATTATTAATATAGTGATAGAAAGTGAAATTAAAGATATTTTCCCCCCATTTGACATTTCTTTTCCCTCCTAAAAATTGCTTTTCGGTTTAATAATCTTATTATATCTATTTTTGTACCTTGTTGTCAATGATTGATTGAAAAATAAATAGGGATAACCCTATTTATTCAATTCCTAATAATGATATTATCTTTTCTGCTGATTCTTCTGAAATTTCATGAGTGCTTCTAAAGTTATTAATATATTTTTTGCACTCTTCAAAATTTAATAAAGGTTTATCATGTGAGAACTTTTCAATTCTAACATCTACTGCTTTTTTGCCATAACAATAATTTTCTTTATTTTTCTCTATCTTAGGATTTCCAATAATAGTTCCCCAAGCATATACACCATTGATATTGTTATTTTCACTTCTGGCAACATGAATTATTACCTTATCACCTATATTCATTCCATTCACATAAAAGAAATTATCAACATCACCTACTGATTTAATCTTCTTGAAAAAATCCCAATTTTCCACATTAACAACTTCATAAAACAATCTCATATACCATTCTCCTTATTATCAAAAATTAAAATATTTATATTTCATTTTTTCTTTATAATTTATTGATGTTACTAAGTTTTTATTTAATTTAAACTCTTCTAAATCGGAAGTCCTTACTATAGCTCTAGGTAATATTTCATTTTTTTTCTTATAATCATATAGATTTATATAAATATCACCATTTTTATTTATACTGTTATTTACTTCAACTTTTACATATATTCTTTTATTTAAAAAATTTCTTATTTCTTTTAAAATTATATAAGTAAAAGCAAGTATTAAAATCCAATCAAACATTACTTCTCCTTTTGCCTATTTAAATACTTTATATAATTTTATCATAAATATTTCCTTATTATTTATTTAAAAAGAAATTCATTATAATACCTATCCATGACTAATTGTTTTAAATCTTTACTGTCTAATTTATTTAATAAGTTATACTCTACAATACAACGTATTACTTCTTCTACTGTATCATCTATTTCAATTGCTATTTCTATCAACTCTCGATATTTTTCTTCATCAAATTTAAGTGTAATAGTTTTTTCTATTATGTATTTATTATCAAAATTTTTAAACACCAATGTCATTTTTTTATCCATTTTATCACCTTTAACTTTTCCATTTTTTCAACATTAAATTTTTCGATTTTTTATGACTGCTAACTGTGATCTGCTTCGCAGTACAGTTAGCAGTCATAAAAATTTTTTCAAAATTCAACATTTGCAAAATGATATTACTTAGATTTTTTTATTTTAAAACTATTAACTACTTACCAAAAAAACTGAATATACCTTTCTTTCTTGGAGCTTCTTCTTCCTCATATAAATAACCTTCAATGCTCTTTAATAGTTCTTCATCTTCTGAAAATGGTTCTGGACTATGTTTAGGGAAATATACTTTATTCGGTTGCAATTCTTCAATTATTTCTTCTTTTATTTTTTCATCACATAAAGTAATAAATCTATAGCTTTCTGTAACATTATCTCCTAGTTCAAATATAGAATTTAAATTATGTTGCTCCCAAGCTTTAGCTCCAAAACAAACTAATTTTACATCTGCCTTATTATGTTCAGAAATGTTGCAATTTTTTATATCTCCATTATCTATAATAATATAATCATAATTCAACCCTTGAATTTTATATAGAGTATCTATATCTATTTTAGGGTATAAATCTATTTGATATATCTTAATAAATCTTGAAGCTTCATTATTATATATAGTGTTTTCATAGCAATTAGAGAAAAATTTAAAAACATCATTTTCATTTAATTCTACAACTGCAACTTTATATCCTTTTTTCATTAAGCTATACGCTAATGTTATACTTGTATGAGTAACCCCAATTCTTTTTTGTGTACCGATTAAAGATATAACTATTTTCTGCTTTAATGGTTTTAAAATAACTTTAGATTTACTTGTATTAGCTTGTTTAGAAAGCTTTTCTCCTTTAGTTTTGCTTTTCTTATTCTTACTTGGAGCTTCTTCTATTTCTTTCACTTGAAAAACACTTGCTTCTTTGTAAGTAGATTCATTTAATGTATAATGAGTTATTTTACTAATCATATCATCTTCATCTATTACTATATTATAAATGCCCATATTAACTAATTCACTTAATAATGTATCACCTATATTTCTTTCAATAGCTACTATTATAAATCTACATTCATTATTATAAAATCTTAATGTCTTTATAGCCTTTAAGATTTCATCATCATCATTTGTTATTACAGATAAATCAATTATTAATGTAGTTATATCTTTATTTTTGCATAAAGTAGATTTAACTTCTTGTAGTAAATTTATATTGTTAGATTTTATAGGTTCTCCAATCGACAATGTATACTCCATTTGAATTTCATAAATTGCATTTTCAATCCTTTTTTGATTTTCAGTTCCAGTAATATAAACTAACATTTATCTCCCTCCATTAATTAAAATTATTATAATATTTATCATCTTCTGTTTCTAATGCTCAATGAATCTGAAAAAATATATAAAGGTATCAACTCTCACTTCCTATCTTTACATGGGGCATATGCCCCTTTTTAATTTATATTTATATGTAAATTTAAAGTATATAGCCTTTATAAAGAGTATTAAATAAATTTTTAACTCTATATATAGTATAACCGTTTTTTACCTTGTTGTCAATAATCATAAAAATAAATAGGGCATATGCCCCATTTATTTTTATGATTAGATTTTAACTTTCTACTATTGTAAAGATAAACTCATGATTGTTATATTCTATAATTATTTTCCCATCTAATTTATCAGCAGTAGCTTCAATTTCAAATCCATTATCAGTTTTTTCATAAGTATCTTCTAAAAGATTTACCTCATAAATTTCACTATTTAATGTTTTTAATTCTGTATTTAATTTGCTTTTCAATGTCATAATTGTATCAAATGTTTCATCTTTACTTGTTAGAAAAGTTAAATTTTTAATCCAAATTATTTGTTTTTCCTCACCCAATTCATTAGGTAATTTATCCTCTTTGATAATATCATCTTCTGTACTTATAGTTTTATCTGTATTGTCTATATTCGGTTTGCTATCTTCTTTGCTTTTCGTATTTGAATTTAGTGAGCTTAGAGCAACAACCAAGCTTATAACTGATAATATCCCAACTCCAATAATTTTTTTCTTAATGTCCAAATCTTCACCCCTTTAATATATTAGAAAATATTTTCTATTATTTTGTAGAGTACGCCCAAAAACAACTAGGTGATAAAACAGAGCTTTCAGCCAATATTAATGAAAAATCCCATGATTTATTTGACCTATCAGCACTCGCTGGGTCGCTAACTAAAATTTTTCCGTCTTTATCTATTCCCCTAAGTACCATTAAATGCCCACCAGTAGTAAAATGTCCTGGCGACATACTTACAACTACTGGGTGTCCTTGTGCTAGTTCATCTAAAATTTCTTGTGGGTTATTTCTTGATAAATTTTTCATGTTTAAATTATATTTGTTTGCTACTGCTCCGAAAAAACTCCAAGCAGTACCCGCCCCTGATACATAATGACCATTATTTGCACTCCAAAGAGCTAATTCTGATGGAAGTATATTAGTATCTGGTAATAAGCCATTTATAACCATACATAAACTTGCAATAGCACAACCACTCTCTTTTACTGTAGAATCTCCATAAGGCTCATATGCCCACCTTGAATCATATTGAGAAATATATGGAAGTTGAATACCTCCTTCTAAATATTCAAAATCGCTAAATGGAACATCTGGAACACTACTATCTAAATCAGTTTTTTTCATAGTTTCATAAACTAATATAAACATATTTCTATCTTCTTCTGATTTAAATATTTTAGAAATTTCTTCTGCCGATTTAACTTTTGCAACCAAGGTTTCTCCTTCAACCACATAGCTCATACAACCATCTAAAAATTTAAATATCTGTTCCTTTGAAAGATTTAATGCTTGTATTTTATCTTTTTTATATTTATCCTTATTTAGTACATTTTCATAAGATATAACAACTGATAAAGAAGGATAATTTATTTTTATCTGGCTAATTGTCTTTCCTTGATTTATATATTCTTTTTTAGCACTTCTTACATCATCATGAATTTTTTTCTTATACTCTACCAATATATCTATATATTTATTGGTCATATCTTTAGCTTCTGTTTCACTTGCAAATGCCATTTGTGGCAAAGAAAATATTAATGTAGGTATCATCAAAAAGCTAAATAGGAAAATAACTACTCCTAATATCAATGCTATTAGGAGATTTCTTATTTTCTTATCAAAAAGAGATTGGAGGGCTATTTTAGTAGCCATAACCCATTCCATTATCTTCCTCCACCTTTACCGAAGTTTTTAACTTCATGAGGTTCTAACTTAACTATTCCATGAACTCTTTTATTACCTACTGTTAATAAAACGTGTCCTCTACGTTTTGCATTTAGAAGTTCTTGTTCTGCTTCTGTTAAATCATAAAGATTAGCTAGTTCTTGAAGGTTCTTACCATCTGTACCCATCATAAATTTATACGTTGGATTATCCATTAAAGCTTGTCCATATCTTCTAACTTCTTCATGAAGGAAGTCAACAACTGAATGTGATATAACTCCCAATCCACCTTCATATTTTCTTATTCTCTTTGAGAAGTTTCTCATATACATAAGAGCTTCTGGTACTTTAGGGTCTACAATTAAATATGCTTCATCAAATATTAATAGAATTTTTTCTTGTCTATTTTCTGCAACTTTTTCCCATGCCCAAGTTAAGATATTGAAGTATTGTGAACGTTGTATTTTTTCATCTGCCTTTTGCATATCATGAGTATCAATACAAATAAAATCTGACTTTACATCTACATTAGTTTCTCCATTCCAGATTGATTTATCAGCACCAATTGACATACTTCTGATTAAGGCAACTACATTGTTATATTCATTAATCTCATTTTGAGATTTTTCTTTCTCAAATTTTTCAGAACATTCTAAAGCAACATTATATACATCTGTTAAAATTGGGAACTTTTCTACTTGTGCTATATCAGTATCAAATGTAATTCCATATCTATTATAAGTTAATTCTAAAACTTCTTCTAATCTTGCTAATTGAATATCTGTTAAACTTGGAATATATAATTTAAAGAAAGTTCTTAAAGTTTGGAAGTGAAGAGCTAATGCTCCAACATTACGTCTATCTTTGATTAATCTATCTTCTTCATCATCATCATCATCTGGAACTGCTTTTACTTCTAATGGATTAATTCTTCCTCCCTTTCCTCCACCTAGATTTACCCAAGCTCCACCTAGATTTTCACAGAAGTTTTTATATTCTCTTTCTGGGTCAACTACAATTATTTTTGTACCTTGTTGCCACTCATGGAACATAATCTTTTTTACTGTCGCTGATTTACCAACCCCAGGATTTCCAAGAACTGTAAAGTTTGAATTTGTTCTATCTCCTTCTCTTTTCCAAATATCAAGAATTACTCCACCCCTTGTAATATCTTCTCCTAGTAGTATTCCTTTTCCATCATTCAATCCAGAACTTGCAAAAGGGAATCCACCAGATATAGTTGATACTAACATATTTCTTTCTACCCTTTCAGAAATTTCTTCTGATATAAAATTGAAAGGGGAAACTCCTTTAAATCCTTCTTTTTGCTTAAATATTAAAACTTTAGCTTTCATTCCCATTGCTGATAATTTACCGATAACCCTACTAACTTTTTTATCTAAATCATCTTTACTTTTAGCAGTAACCATTATAATGATAGATTTATTAAATACTGCTTCTTGCTCTTGGTCAACTTTTCTAATCATCTTCTCATAATCATCTATTGCCTTTTTACTTCTCTCTTGAACAATAGCTTCTTTAGAAGCTAACATTCTTCCCCTATGAACCTTAATTTGTGTATTAATATCTTGTATTAAATCTGTAGGGTCAGCCTTAATATGCCCTGTTTTATATATTACTCCTTCTATATTACATATCTTAGCTTCCCACCCATCTGCAACCGTACTTGGGAAATGAGTTATTGTTATAACCTTACAAAATACATCACCTAACATAAAACAATTTTTTTCAAATTCTACTCCCATTGGTGAGATTAAATCTATAATATGATTATTAACTTCTAATTCTTCATTAACAACTTTTTTTGCCATAATAACTTTCCTCCTTAATCAATAAATGATGTTACATATTCATTTAATTCAAATTCATCATCATATGCAGTAGGATTACAGAACAAGTTGCAAACTTGTGTAATCTCCATATCATCTAATATATAACCTTTAATTTCACATTCAGCTAACTTATTTATAAAATCATGCAATTTATCTTCCAATTCTTTTTCAGAATGATTATCTTTATTTTTAACTCTGAACATATAGTAGTATTGATTTTCTACCATTTCGCCTTGTTGACTATACCTAGATGTTGCTCTTATACTTTCTAATAATGCCATTTTCTTTATATGATTATCACATTCTTTAGCAAGATTTTGTAAGTAATTTATCTGCTCTGATAAGTCAACTGATTTTGATAATTTTAAAAACTCAAAGCTCCTTTCATCATTTAATATTTCTTTTATCATATCTCTTTTTCTTTTCTTTTCTGCATTTGATAAAAGACTTATATTAACTGGTAATACTCTTATATATCCTTGGATATAATTATCTTTTGTATATAATTTTCCACCTTCTATATCTCTTACATTTATTAAATCTTGAACTCTTTTTTCTTTTATAGCTTTTGCTTGTTGCTCTTTACTTACTTTTTCTTTTTTCTTTTTACCAAACATTATTTTTTCCTCCTATATTCATATCTCTTTTCAGATTTATTAAAATTTCTCATATCTATTAAACTATCTACAATACTTGTTCTTGAATATCTATCCTTCTTACAAAATATGTAGCCACAAAAACTTCCTCCTACTAGAGATAGCATAACTGTCATGATATTTTTAGTGAATATAGAGATTATTAATCCTATTACTACACCTACTATTGAAAATATTGAAGTTCTTAATAATTCAACTTTTCCAAAACCTTCAACTATTTCTCCTTTACTAGAACAATGCTCTGGAATTTTCATTTCATCATTATTCATCATATATGCTCCTTCCCCTTATATAACTCTGAATATATAATTTATTAATCCAGTTACAGTTAGACCTAAAACAACTCCTATTATTGTTTTCTTTATATTCTTTTTAGCTCTTACCATTCCGTATTCATCTTCTGCTTGTATCATCTTTATAGCATGATACCCACATACAAATATCCCACTCAAGGTTATCATTCCTATTAACGCTGATGATATGGTATTTAAATAATTAACTGCTGACATATTATCACCCCTATTTAATGAATCTACTTATCGACATAGCAACTTGTGATACTGAACTAGCTCCCCTAGATATTCCTTCCCCTACACCAGTAGAATAAGCTAATTCTTTCAAGAACTTAGGTGATTGAATACATACTATCAACCAAGCTATACCTATTAATGAATTTATTAAATTTCCAACAATTCCATAAGCTAGATACTTCAAAGCTATATTTAGTAATGCTATTTGCATTACATAGGTGAGTGATACTGACATCATGTTTTGCAACCACTTTTTCCATAATCCTTTATCTGTAGTTACATAATTACAAGCAAATACTGGTGCTGTCATTTGTAATACTGCTAAGTTTACCCCTCTAATCCCTGCTTGTATTCCTATTATGAATAGAGATATTATTACTACTAAAAGAACTATTATACTTGTTAAAGCAGTTCCGAATCCCATTGTAGCTATCTCTAGTAAATCTTTCTTCATTACTGCACTTGTTGAAATTGTTCCCCCAAGTATAGATTTAACATCATTTGCAACAAACTCTGAAAAATTAATTATCATTGAACATATAATTGTTGAGAAAGACATTAATATAGCACTTTTCCCAAGTCTTATGAAAAACCCTAAAAAATCTTCCTCTGGCTCTCCACTTTCATTTAATATATAAAGCTTTATAATTTGTGATATTGCTAAGAATACCAAAATTGCCATACCTAATTTTAACGAATAACTTGTTACCCTTGTAACAAAATCTCCTTTTACAACTTGACTTGATACAATAAACACATTATCTAAGAATGAAGTAAAACTATCTATTACACCACTTATCCAATCTGTTATAAATCCTAGAAATGCTTTTTGAATTATTTCTAAAATCCACATTTAATTAATTCTCCTTTCTATTTTTACTTAGGCAGTAGATTTAGTTTTTAAGTAATAACTGTGATCTGCTTTGCAGTACATTTATTACTTAAATCCTAAACTACTGCATTATCTTTTAAAATTAAGGTGATAGCTCCTACTGACACTATCACCTTATATCTTTAATAGAAGCTAGTAACAAATGTTATTGTACCTGTAATTGTCATAGCTATTACTGTTCCTACAACTGCATTTTTTATCATCTTTTGATGTTTTGCAATTTCCATTTCATCATCGGCTTTTGATTTCATAATAGCATGATACCCTCCGAATAGTCCTCCTACGATTGGGGCAATTACTGTAATCCACCCCGCTGCTGCGTTTAATAATGATATTGTTCCACTAATTATACTTGGCATAATTCCATTCCTCCTATTATCCTATAAAATCTAATTCATTAACATTAGTGTCAGAACTACCACTAAAGTTAATATCATCTATATTTTCAAACTCATTCGAGTTATCAATATCCTCAATGCTTGTTTCTAACATTGGAAGCCATATTTTAACTTCCTTAATTGCTCTAATTTCTCTTGCTTCTTCCCTAGCTTTTGTAAGTTCAATATTATGTTGTTGGTCGCCCATTCCATAACACTTATTTGCTTTTAACTTACTCAAATCTGGAAGATTAAATATGCTAGGATATTCTCTAGCTCTGATTACTAAACTCCAAGGGGGTTGTAATCTCATTATTTCATCTGGTGTCAGCAATGCTCTTTTAGTTACATTGGCTGAACTAGAATAATTTACATTACTATTCATTTTAGTTCCAAGGCTTGTACTACTAGATACCGACTTAGTTTGTACCGTATATTCACCAGTTTGCTTAGAAATAATTTCTGCTGATTTTGTATCAGTAGTTAAAAGATAAATCCAATCATGACAGTTACTTGTTATTGTTTCGGCAATATCTTTTTCATAAACTGAATATAATTGTCCTATACCTTGTATTGCTAATATAAATCTAATTCCCCTACCAAGACATACAGTAAGCTTATTATCAAAACCATTTATCTTAGGCAAGTTACCAAATTCATCTATTAACATATTAACTCTTTGCTTTAATCTACCCCCATTATTATTAGCTATCTCAACTAAATTCATATAAAGTTGGTCTATTAACAAAGTCGATAAAATGTGTCTAGTTTTCTTTTCATCTGGAATAGTACAGAATAATGCAACTTTTTCATATGCTATTACATTTAAATCTTCATCTGTAGAAGAAGTCATGTCAGCTATTTTGGTATCTATAAATAACCTTAAAGTTGCAAGTGCTGATGTAAAGAAACTTCCCCTTGTCCTTTCTGGAGCTAATTCTGCTACTGCAAAAGCTCCCCTACTTGGGTGATTTACTGGAAGGCTTTCCATTATCTTAGTTATAGGCATTTGACCTTCACTATCCGATTTGCACATATTAGCTATGAAATAATAAACATTTGTCAAATTTTTATATTTATCTTCTGGTGCTTCAAAGCATATATACAATATTGCACTAGCCAAAACAGAAGCTTCCCCATTGTTCCATAATTTTTCTCCCTTTGCTTCTCCTACTAGGATAGAAACTATATCCCAAACCATTTCAATAGCTTTATCTTTATTACCTTTTTTAATTTCTTCGTTTATGTAATAAAGATAATTGTATCTCATTGATTTTTCTGGACTTCTAAAATCTAAATTTATTACCTTATATCCTATTTTTCTTAAATACTCGTTTGTATACGTATAAAGTTCACCTTTAGGGTCATTTACAAATATACTTTCTCCACTATTAGCTAGTAAGTAAATGCTAGGTAAGTATTCTCTTCTTGATTTACCAGAACGAGTTGTACCGATAATCAAGGTGTTTACATCATCTTTATCATAATAAAAATATGTATCTTTACCTTTTTGCTCTACCCCTAAAATCATTCCTCCACTACTAAGCTTCTCGCCCTCTTTCCATACAGAAAAAGTTTTTTTCTTTTCTTCATCTGTAGTGAATCTGCTAGTACCCATTTGACCTTTCCCTACTGCTTTAGGTATCTCAAAATTTGCTACTTTCATAGTGTCAGTAGTATCTTTTAAATCAACCTTATTAGGGAATAAGATATAATTGAATATTACAACTAACGGAAACCCTTGAAGGATAAGGAATAATCCTATATTTCTCTTTTCAGCAAAAACTACTTTATATATTTCCAAAGGATTTTTTAATGTTTCAAGAATTACTGTACTAGCTCCTAAGTTATATTTGATAAAACAATGCACTACATAAACCAAAATAGGAGCTATTACTATATCCAGTAATATTAGCATTGCTATTGCTCTAATTTTTTTATATTTACTTTTTTCCTTATCTATATTTGCCAATTTCTCACCTTCTTCTAATTGAGGGGCATATGCCCCTCCTTCAATAATTGGGGTCTATATTATTTTGATGATTGCTTTTTATTTGCATTAGCTATTTTATTTTTTAAAACTTCTAATGCTTTTTCCATTTCAGCTACTATTGTTTCAACTCCATCTGTTAAACTATTCTTTTTTATTATGTTGCCTAGCTCGATTAATTCCTTGGTAACATTAACTTTAATATCTTCAACTTTAGCTTTAGCAACTTCTTTTTCAATTTGTTCTTTAGTTATAGTTGGAGTTGGAACTTCTTTTTCTTCTTGAATTTCTTCTTTCTTTGATAAATTCTCTTTATATTCTTCTAAAGCTTTTTGATGTTCTTTCTCTTTAGCTTTAAGCTGATTGTTTAATTCCTTTTCTTTCCCTTCAAGCTCTTTAGCCTTTTCTTCTGCTTCCTTTAAAGCTTCTTTAGTTTTATTCAATTCTTCTTCTGTTAATAGAGATATTTCTTCTCTTATTTTAGCTTCTAGCTTCTTTCTTTCTTCCTCTATAACTTCTTGCTCTACCTTGTTATTTTCAACTTCTTGCTCTAAGCTATTTTTCTCATTTTCTAAATTTTCAACTTCTTGCTCTTTTTGAGATAATTCTTTTCTAGTAATTTCAAGTTCTTTTTCTTTTTCTTCTGCTAGTTCTACTAGCTTTTTATTTTCAGTTCTTATTGCAGTTAGCTCTTCTTTTGTGATTTTATCTTTACTTTTTAGAAGCTCTAAAACTGCCAATTGCATTTGTTCATCTAAAACTGCAAACTTATAGGCATCACTAAAACTTATTTTTCTATTATCAAAATACTCTTGTAATTGTGGAATAAGTCTATTGTTGATATTGTCGTATCTTTCAACCGTTTTAATATCTTGCCCAGTTTGTTTAGCAACTTCTTTTTTTACATTAATCTTCTTTCCAGTTGCTTCTGCATATTCCTTAACCAACTTAGTTATTTCTTCATTTTGCTTTCTTTTTTCTTCATTTGTCAGTTCTCTAGTATCACTATTGCTTTTTAATAACCTTATTTTTTCTTCTAACTCCGAAAGATTTCTTTCAACTTTACAAGGTATCTTGTCAAAATTTTCTCCCAAACCTTGTTCTCTTAATAATTGGATTGCCTTAAATCTTCTATGACCTCCAATTAATCTATATATTTTTTCTCCATTTTCTTCAATTTCATTAACTTCTAAATTCTGATTTAATCCATACTCTTTAATGTTTTCAGCAAGGCTTTCTATTCCAGAAAGCTCATATATTTTTTCATTGTAAGGATTAGGTACTATCTTTGAAATTTCAATAAATCTTATATCGAAATTTTCTTTATTCTCATAGATTTCAGCTTTTTCTGATAAAGTTTTCCCCCCTACATTTTCAGTTGCTTTGTTTCTGTCTAATTTAAATTTAGCCATTTTCCTTCCTCCTTAAATTCCAAATACTTCTTCGACTAATTTGTAATAATCTTTCGTTGCAGTAGCGTTTTTATCATATGTTGCTAATGCTTCACCAGTTGTACTTTCACCAACTTTTGTAGTATCTCTGATTACAGTATCAAAAAGATGTGTAGGTAATTCACTTTGTAAGTAACTTCTTATTTCTTTACAAAGATTAGTGTTTTTATATCTTGTAAGGAATACTCCTTTGATTTTTAAGTCATAGTTAAGTTCTTCTATAACTTCATTGATTTTATCGAACAAATACCCTATTCCTTCTAAAGCAAAATTATCTGGTGTTATAGGAACTAACACTTCATCACTTGCTACTAATCCATTTAAACTCATTGTACTTTTACTTGGGTGATTATCTATGATTACATAATCATAATCCCCTTCTATCTCCCTAAGTTTTTTCTTTAGCATATTATAAGGATTTAATTCATGAGCTAATTTCTTATCTATATCAAAGTATCTTATAGCACTTGGGATTAAATCTAAATTTTTAGTATTAGTGCTTAATATTACTTTTTTAATTGATAAATCTTTATCTGATAACAACTCGAAAATGCCTTTATTTTTTTCATTAGCCATTTGCAAGTTTATACAAGAATTAGCTTGTGGGTCATTATCTATTAATAAAACCTTTTTCCCTTTTAAAGCTAGGATTGTCGCTATATTCACACTACTAATTGTTTTAGCTACTCCCCCTTTTAGATTGAATAATGATATTACTTTCATAATCTACACTCCTTTTTAATCCTAATTTTATTATACTATCCTTTACCTTGTTGTCAATTAAAAAAATGTAATATTTTGTTTTATATGTTTCATTTTTGAAAGTTACTTTTCAATTTCTATAATCTTATTATATACTTTTTATACCTTGTTGTCAATACTTTTTTATATTATTTTTCATTGGGGCATATGCCCCTTATCATACTCTCTTTAGCTTCCTTCTCGCTTCTTCCTCTGTTTGATAATAATAACCTTGACCCCAAGTAATCTTTCCATCATGCACATTTAACTTCCATGCTACAACCCAAGGTGTATATCGGTTATTTGTTGCTCTAAGTAATGAATAATCTCCTTTTGAATCAATCAATTCATATTCATAGCCATTAGTATTCAAGAATTTCTTCATTTTACTTTCAACTCCTATTATTCACTTTTTTTATCTGATTTAATCATTTCTTAATTACATTATACATCTTTTGTACCTTGTTGTCAATATTTTAAATGAAACAATATGGTCATATGCCCTTTAAAAATATAGCATAAAAATAATACCACCTAAATGCGATCTGCTTTGCAGTACAATTAGGTGGTATTATTTTTATATACAACTAAAGAACATAGAGTTAACAAAATTAAAGTTTATTCCATAAGCAATTATGGTAATCATAAAACTCTTTTTTCTTAATTATTATTCTGCCCTTTTCTGGTTCTATGTTCATCTGTATAGGTAAAGTTACATTTTCGCTATATATTTCTATTATATTCTTGATTTTTAATTCTTCACAAGTTTTCCCATGTAATAATAAAATAGCTAAGGAACTCGGAATTGTTAATGTCGCTGTTACACTTTCTCTTCCACACCTTAACATTAAATGAACATTCCTAGAATGTTCATTTTGTTCTCCTATTAATTCTACATCTTCTAACTGTGATTCCGAAAGTTCTTCTTTTAAATATCTATAAGCAGTTCTATATGTTACTTTAAAATACTTTTCCACTTCCCCTATAAAGTCTTTCTGTTTATCATAATTAGCTCGATATAAGCTTCTATATTTATTTATTTGAAGAACTTTTTCTTCCTTCGATAAATCCGAAAATAAAATTTCTGTTTGTTTTTCTATTACCAGACTATCGTTTTCATATCGTATGCATATTCCTCTTTCTTCTTCTGTTATTCCAATCGTTTCGCACCAATTCCAAGGCAATCTTATTTTGAAATTGGCTACATTATTGGTTATTGTTACGTATATATTACTATCCTTTTGCATTTGTCTACTCCTTTTCCTTTAATTTGCCTTGAAATCATAACAATAATATTAATATAAATGTTGATAATGCTATACTTGGAGCAAATGCTATCTGCTCTTTAAATTTCATCTTTCTTACATCTAACAACTTTATATTGAACATTATAAGTACCAGATTAGATAATATCATATTTAATAATAAAATAACTAGAGGAAATGTATTCAAACTAATGCTACTAACAAATATTGATGTTGCTATGAAAATATCCGTATCACCATCACCAAACATATTAAAATACCCTATGAGCTTGGCAAATATTATGTATATTATAACACAAACTATAGTAAAACTTATATCTATTCCTATACTTTTTTGATAAATCAAAAACCAAATACCTATCATTATTGTCAACCAATTAAAAATAGAGTATACATTCTTTGTTTTATAATCTATATATCCAACTATTATCAAATAAATTGATAAATAAAAATACACATAAAACTCTACATTAGCTTTATACTTTATGTAAATAAGAGTTGTGGAAAGAGTTATAATTAAAGCAATTATCCCTTTCTTATTTACATCAATTCTATTTTCTTTATCGTTTTTATTTATAAATGATACTGCCCCTAAAAAAACAATTATCCCTATCAATGTAAAAATCACAACTCTCATATTGTTATCTTATCCTAATTCTAGTTCTAATCTGATTTAATATACTTCCTTCAACTTCAAAACTAGGATATACCTCCTTTTCCTTTCCATTTTTATAACCTATTACTTGAACTCTATATGCCTTGCTTGGTGTATCTAAAGGAACAAAAAACTCATAGTCAATCGTATCAGTTTTCTTAGGTTCTAATATTATTTCCGTATTTAAACTTTCATCTAACTTTGAAAGCTCTGATGGGAAAGTTATTTTTACCTTTTCAACTCCATTGAATAATTTAATTTTCAGTATTCCTTTTTCCCCATTTTTAAATACTGGGGTGTTAGGTTCAAGAACTCTTTCAATATTTGCTGATACTAAGAATACATCTATCTCATTTTGTGATAGAACTCTTTCATTTCCTACGTTATCTATTGCTTTAACTGTCATAGATATTATATCTGTACTATCTGGGAATAAGTCATTTAGATTTTTTTCAGTTTCATATATAGAACCTTTACTAACAAGATTCTCTGATACTACCCTACTTGGATTGTTTTTAGGAGAATACTCAACCCAAATTCTATTCACTCCACTTCCTTCTTCTACAATATCTTTTACAGTTATTTTAAAATCTGCATTAGTATCATTATAATCATATGACACTTTACCATTAGGAGCAGTTTTATCAATTTTTACTGTAAAAGTTTCTTCTTTTACATTCCCAACATTATCTTCACTTCTAACTTTATATGTATGAATACCTTCATTACTTTCTGTATAATTTAATGATGTTGTCCCAGTAGCAACTTGTGTTTCTCCTTTATATAAAGTTATATTTTTAACTCCACTTCCGTTCCCATCATTGGCATTTAAAGATATTTTCACATTATCTTTAGTCCAATCAGAACTTGGTTTTCCAGTTATACTTGGAGCAGTTTTGTCAATCTTTATTGTGAATTTTTCTTCCTTTGTATTTCCAACATTATCACTTGTTGATATTTTAAACTCATGCACTCCTTCGTTCTTTTCAGTATAATTAATATTTCCACTACCAGTAGCAACTTGTGTTGTGCCTTTATATAACGTTGAAGCTTTCACTCCACTCCTTGTATCTGTTACATTTAAATTTATTGATACATTATCTTTAGTCCAATTAGCACTAGGCTTTTCACTTACATTAGGAGCTTGACTATCAGATTTAACAGATATTTTCCCAGTCCAAGGTGAAGTTTTATATAACTTAGATGTATCCCAATTTCCATTTTGGAAATTATTTAAACTAGTCATTGAGCTTATAGTTATATCTTTATCTCCATCAATGCTTACATTTATATTTGCATTAAATGTACCATTTCCTTCTGTATTGCTTGATATTTTGTTTGAATTAAAATTAACAAAATTTTCACCATTAGTGCCAGATTGTTGAACTGTACTTGAACTAGCAGTTTTTCTCATGTCAATCAATTGTGTAGCTCCATTACTATCAATTTGAATAGTATTTTGAGTTGGTCTAACTAAATTGTCATTGCCACTAGGAATACCCTTAGTTTCTATTGTGAAGTCATCACCAGATTTTACCCAATACGTTGACCCATTTACATATTCTACATTAGATACCTTACTACTTGCACTTACATTAATATCGTAGAATTGAATGTTTATAGGATATCTAAAATAAACTCCACTTGACCCACCACTAAAAAAGTTATTAAGAGCATATTCATTTTTAGCTATAGTTGTTGTTCCATCACCTAAAGTAGTAGTTTCCCCTGATGTAAACCTTAATTTGCCATCACTTGCCTTGTATGCACTTCTCATAATGCTAGGATTTAACAACATACCAACTGCTCCATCTCTTACAGATACATAATTTTCACCATATCCAGAAGTTACCTCTGGCGTATGAACTTTCCTTGTCATACTATTCCATATTCCAGAATTATGATACTGCCACATATTGTATCTATTGTATCTCAAAATAGGTCTAAAAGATAATTTTATGGTTGTATCTGTTAAGGTGTATGATACTGCATTATTTAAAATAGAACCATCTTTACCTACAGTAATTTTAATTCCAACTTTATCCTTACCATAAACTCTAATAAAGTCTTTAACTGCTTGTGGTAAATTTCTGGTTATAACTAAGTTTTCATTAAATGTCTTTGCAGTTCCACTAAAATAATTTGGTACATCACTATCATTTACACTAAAACTTGAATTCCAATCATTATAATTAAATCTCCAATAACCACCACTACTATGCCAACCATCAACTGTTGTACTATCTATTATATTCCCCATATTATTATTCATTTGAGTATTCATAGTACCACCATTTGACGAAATTGCGAAAGCTTTTGTTACAGGCAACATAAGTGTTAGTAATGAAGTTAAAACAACTACAATTGCTTTTCTTTTCATTCACATTTCCTCCAATATTAAATTTCTTTAAATTGTACTGTTAACTTAACAAAATAATCATTTTCACTATCACTTACTAATCCATAATTTCCTACAACTGTAGCAAACAATCCTCCTGGAGTATTTTCAGCTCCTTGTTTTACTATTTCTGCGTAAGGGTCAGTAACTAATTCATCACCTATAAAAATTGGAACTGAATATCTTTCTATAGTAACGCTAGTAATTAAGTATTTTCCATCATAAAGTTTATTTAAAAATCTGCTCTTTACAGTTTCTTCATATGCTCCTTGTGTTAATGATTGTACTGCTTTGTTTACTTCCCCAATAAAAGATGAAACTGTAGATTTTGAAGATAATGCACTATACTTTGAAGCGTAATCATTGTTTCCCCCAACATATCCAGACATTCTTCCATCACTATTTAAGTCATATCTGAATCCACTAAATACTTCATATTGTGGTGTAGGAGGTTCTGGATTTGGTTCTGGTTTTGGCTCTGGGTTTGGTGTTGGGTTTGGTGTTGGGTTTGGTGTTGGGTTTGGTGTTGGGTTTGGATTTGGTGTTGTGCTTCCACCATTGTTTGAGCTTCCACCATTATTTGATGAACCACCATTATTTGATGAACCACCATTATTTGATGAACCACCATTATTTGATGAACCACCATTATTTGATGAACCACCATTATTTGATGAACCACCGTTATTTGAGCTTCCACCATTATTTGATGAACCACCGTTATTTGAGCTTCCACCATTATTTGATGAACCACCGTTATTTGAGCTTCCACCATTATTTGATGAACTACCATTGTTTGATGAATCTTCTTCTGGTTTTTCTGTTCCTATATTTTTTTCTATTTCATTTGCTTTTTCAAATGATTGTCTATATTCTTCTTTCTTTAGTAAATCTTCACACTCTTTGATTTGAGATTCAAAATCACTTTTTGTTTTTTCATCTGTAATCTTAACCTTTAAATCAGCTATCTTTTTTTCTACTTCTTCTTTATTTTTAGCTTTAACTTCATCTATTTTTATAGATAAATCCTTAAATAAGTCAATTACTTTTTTATACATTTCATCTGTATTTTTAACTGTTAAAGTGTTTATTTTCATTTCTAGTTCTTCAATCATTGCATTTATATTATCTAAATCTGCATTATTTAATAACTTATCTGCTTCACTTTTCTTAGTTTCTAGCATTTTTAATAATTCTTTATTTGTAACCTTTTGAGGTTTAGTTACACTTGTTTGTGTATTACTATTAGCATTTCCATTTTGACTATTGTTGTAAATTGCATAACCTCCAACCCCTACAGTTCCTACAACTGCAACTGCAACTGCTCCACTTATTATTTGTGCCTTTGTGCTTGTTTTTATTAATTCTATTAATCCTTTTAATTTTTTACCCATTTCTTTCTCTCCTCTTTTTATAAAGCATATTTCATATTTAATGAGCTTTCCTCATTTATTGTATTTTTTAAAATTTCAATTTCTTCCTCTAACATTCTCATTTCATTTGATAAACTTACTAGGTGTTGACCATTTTTTCTTATATCTTTTGAATTTATATTAAAACCATAATTTAGAAAGCTCCCTATAGAAATATAATATATTTCTTTCAGTTTGTTCAACCTTTTCTTATTTTCTACCATTCTTTCTTTTAATTCACTTTTTTTCACTCAATCACCCTTTCTTTATCTGTTTTTTTATTTAATTTCTTATCTTAATTATATTATATGCTATTTGTACCTTGTTGTCAATATATTAATTAATTTTTTTAAAAAAAGACAATTTGAGCTATTGTATTCACAATAACTCATTGCCATATTTTACTATTTCATTTTACTTACTCTTATAGTACCTAATTCTATAGCTTGGTTTAATTTAGCTTCATCTTCTGGTGATACTATAATATTTACAGTTAATACTGACATTCCAGAATTTCTATCAACTTCTGTTCCATCACTTGAAAATGCTTTTGAAACATAAACTCCTTCTAATACTTTTTCATTTTCTGTTGTTGTAGAGTTTACAACCGATATATCAATAATATCTCCCTCTCTTAATATACCTCCAACAACTTGTGAAATATCAGTTACTCTGACAGATGTTTCAACTGGATTTTCTATTTTACCTAATACACTATCTTTATCTATCAATCTTTTTGATGATATAATTTCACCTTTTTTTATTTCAGTATCTATTATTCTACCTACTAATTCATCTGTATTTCTTAATACAGTTTCAAAATCTAAACTTCCATCTACTGTTACAACTTCAAATAAAGAATCTTTATTATTTTCATCAATAACAGTACCCTCCTTTATATTATTTACGGCTTTTACCACTTCAACTTTACCGTTTGGTGATGTTATATTACTTTCAAGAACCAACAATCCAACAAAAAGAATGATAGATATTATTAAGCTTATAGCTATTTTCCCAAATTTTTTTTCACCTTTATTTTTCATATTTTTATCCCTCCTAATTCTTATCAGTAATATCTACTGCATTATGTTTATATACGTAATGACTATTATTTAAATAACCTTTGATTTCAAATCCTATTTTACTATAAACCATTGTTGTATTAATTACTGCTCCATTTGGAGCTTTCATAATTCCTACTTTGTTAGGATATGATTGTCTTGTTATGCTTCCATTTGCTTCTCTTCTAATCATTTCTATATTATTATCAACAACATTGTAAATTGTAAAATTATGAATATCGACTTTACTATTTATTAACGTACTGCTTTTAGGTGTAAAATCATTATTCAAATTAAGATTATCTTTTAATGCTACACAATAGTCATTAAAACTTTTTTCAAAATCACTATTTACAATTTTATTAGTTGTTCCATACTCTCTTAAATCTATGGTTGCAGAAGCTAGATTTGAAGCTACCAAACCATCTTCCACAAAATTTTTAGTTACCTTTACTACTTTTAATCTCATCATCATTACGATTACTAAGGCAACAATTATAAATATCATAGAGCTAATAAACATTTCTATTGAACCTTTTTTCTTTTTCAACTTCATGCTTTATTCCCCCTTAATATTTTGCAGTTGAACTTTTATTCTCGTTAACATTTGCTAATTCTGGCACTTTGGTAATTCTAAACATATTATCTATTTCATAATTAGTTATTTCCATCTCACCTTTTATGATTAATGTTATTTTATTTCCATATCCAACTTTATTTTTAGTAGTACCACTTAAAGATATATTTTTAACTCCACATTCAGTTAAATCTTTTATTAACTCTGCTTCATCAGTTGAATTTAGATACCCCTCTGTTTCCATTCTTAACAGATATTCTCTAGCAATTATACCTACATTATCTTTTTTATCAAAATCATTTAAATAAGTAATAAACATAACTATGATTGAGAAAACTGCAACTATTGTAAATAAAGGTATTCCAAATTTAGATATGCTACCTTTCTTCTTTTTAAGTTTCATAGCTTTCCTCCTTTACCAACATGGGGCATACGCCCCATATTCTAATTACATACCACTAAATAAACCTTTGATTTTTTCAGTTACAAATGTTCCTAATGTTTGTAGTAGAGTTGATATTTGTTCTCTAAATACTATTAATAAAACAACTCCAACTATAGCTAATCCTAATTCAATCATTAGCTCCTTGCTTCCTCTTTTTTTCTTTAAAACCTTCGCCTTTAACATATTCATCATAACCATTGCTCTTGCCATTTCTTTTCCTCCATCATTTTATTTAGGTAGTAGAGTTGAATTTTGTATGTCAGCTAACTGTGATCTGCTTCGCAGTACATTTAGCAGCCATCAAAAATTCAATCTACTACATCAATTTTTAAGTTTGTATAAATTACATACCACTAAATAAACCTTTGATTTTTTCAGTTACAAATGCTCCTAATGTTTGTAGTAGAGTTGATATTTGTTCTCTAAATACTATTAATAAAACAACTCCAACTATAGCTAATCCTAATTCAATCATTAGCTCCTTGCTTCCTCTTTTTTTCTTTAAAACCTTCGCTTTTAATAAATTCATCATAACCATTGCTCTTGCCATTTCTTTTCCCTCCAAAATTAAATTTTTACAGTTTTATTTTCATATATTTCATTAGGGCATATGCCCTATATTTAATTACATACCACTAAATAAACCTTTGATTTTTTCAGTTACAAATGTTCCTAATGTTTGTAGTAGAGTTGATATTTGTTCTCTAAATACTATTAATAAAACAACTCCAACTATAGCTAATCCTAATTCAATCATTAGCTCCTTGCTTCCTCTTTTTTTCTTTAAAACCTTCGCTTTTAATAAATTCATCATAACCATTGCTCTTGCCATTTCTTTTCCCTCCATAATTAATCTTTATTTAATTAGGGCATATGCCCTATTGATTATGAACCAATAAATAAACCTTTGATTTTTTCAGTTACAAATGCTCCTAATGTTTGCAGTAAAGTTGATATTTGCTCTCTGAATACTATTAATAAAACAACTCCAACTATAGCTAGTCCTAATTCAATCATTAGCTCCTTGCTTCCTCTTTTTTTCTTTAAAACCTTCGCTTTTAAAATGTTCATCATCATTTTGGCTCTTAACATTTATAATTTCTCCTTCCCTTACTGATTGTTTCATATTAGAAATTCATTAATGATGTTATTAACTCTGTAAATATTCCATAGGCTACAATTGCTATTACCCCTACATAAACTAAAAACTGTAAACCTTCGAGTTTATACTTAACTCTTTCGGCTTCTCTAATCGAAATAGCTTGTTGTATATCTTTAATTTGAGCTGATAAATCCTCTAAAATCTGTACTGTTTTACCACTTTCTAAGCTTTGCTTGATAACTATACAAAATGTATCAATATAAGGATTTTTAAACTTTGAATTAAAATCTTCTATTGCACTTTCAATATCATTTTTGGCAATAATTTTATTGTTTAATTCTAGTAAAGCCTTTTTAAGTCTTTTATTTTCAGCTACTAGATAGCACTCTGCTATTGAACTTGTTAAGAAAACACCTGCTTTTGTTTGAATCCTAAGAGTATCGTAAACTCTTTTTAAATCCACTAAGATTTTATCGTTATCCTCATTGTTTGAGAGATTTATAAATATATCTGGTAAGAAAAATCCTAGTAAAGCTAGTCCAATAGTTAATAATAAAATCTGCTCTTTAATACCTATTAATGCTAGAATTAATCCCATAAAGATTTTAACTAACATAAAGCTTGATGGTGTAACTTTACCTTCAAACATATCATTTACACCCATTTTTTGAAGATAACTTTCAATTCTTTTATATGAAAAATATCCAGTATTGCTTTTCTTTAATCCTACTTCCATAATGCCACTTGTCATTTTAGAAAATTTTTTAACTTTATTTTCCTTAAAAGATATTCTTACAAGTTTATAAGCCAATATTGAGGATATTAAAGGTAATATAAGTTTTGCTATATTCAATGCTCTTTCCATACTTATCACCCCTTCTTATCAAACGAAATTATATTCCACAAGCATATTCCTAAAACAATAATGCAATATAGTAATATAGCATTTCCAACTGGAGAATTTATCAATATATTAAATAAATTCGGTACAAACCCAGTAAACATACTTATCATCACAGAACATAATCCTATTGACATCGATATTTCTATTCTTCCTTGTTTTATTATTGCTTTTCTTTTTTGCTTTGCTTCAAGATAATCCATTAATGTAACTCTTGTATCTTTTATTATTTCTTGATAATTAGCTTCATGCCTAGAACATATTTCAAGGTTTCTTATTATTTCTTTAAATCTTTCATTTTCAATTTTAACTTCAAGATTTCTAAAAGCTCTTGTTACATCACCACTTGAATTTACTTCGTTGTAAAAATCCTCAATATGTTCTCTTAACGGATTTTCTAAGTAAGGATATGTTTTTCCTAAAATTGATACTATATCATCATTTGTGCCAGAATAATTTTCCAAGATATTTACAAACGGAAGTATTGTTTCATCAACTTTTTCATACGCTATTCCAGATAATATATATATAATTGCATATGCTCCTATGACCGTAGCCATAACAATTACTGCTCCTAACAACCAGATACCAGTAATTGAGCTAACCAATATAAATCCTAAACTAGCTATAACTATTGTTAATCCTATATAAACCTCTGTATTAAGAAAATGTACTTTCTTTCTCAATCCACTTCTTTCAATCATCAAATCCAGTTTATATATAAATGATTTTTTCTCTTGGTTTCCATCTTCTAACCTTCGAGCTTCTTCCATTTCTTTTCTTGCCTTATAACTATGTTCTGTTGCACTAAACATTTTTACTACAGACTTTTCTATTGATTTACTTTGTTGTATATACTTTATAGTGTTGTATATTAAGTAAGTTAGAACTATTAATAATATCACCTTTATTATCAATGTATATGTTCCCATTACTCGACCTCCTTTTCCTTAACCTATTGTTTTTCTCGTAAAGAAGGATTAATTTTTTCACGACCTTTAAATACCATATTATATTCAAGCTCTTGTTTGCTATCATTAAATCCTACAATTTCTGATATTTCTTGAATTTTAAAGTCTTTCATAAAAACTACAGTTCCAATTGATTTAACCATTTTTAATAAATCAGTTCTGCTATAATCACTTTCATATTTCATATAGTCAACGAGTTTGTTTACTGCTTCTGTTGAATTGTTGCCATGAACGGAAGCCATTACTTTATGACCAGTATATGAAGCATTTAAGAAGTATAAAGCTTCTCCACCTTTAATTTCCCCAATTACAAAGTAATCTAAATCAGTCAATAGACCATTTATAGCTAAATCTTTTAAGGTGTACTGTATCTTCCCTTCTCCCCTTGATGTTCTAACTCTTTGGAACATTAAATCTGGGTGAGTTTTAGAGAACAATTCTTCATTTTCTTGTATGACTAAACCAGATTTATCATGTGGAATTTCATCTAAAAGAACATTCATTAAGGTTGTCTTTCCAGAAGCTCCTTTTCCAGTAAAAATTACTCCATTTCCATTTCTAACTTCATTAACTAAATAATTCATTTGCTCTGGAGTAGCTAATCCTAATTCAACTAATTTTTCTTTTGAATATTTATCTTTTGGAATTTTTCTTATGTGTAAATAAGAGTTATTTACTGAATTAACATACTCTGTTGCTATGTTAAATCTTAATATAAAATCTTTATTACTCTCTTTATCAGTAAATGTTTGAATAGCATTTATGTCGGAAATATTAGTCTTATTTTTTATTGCTACTACACTTATAAATCTTTTAAGTTCTGCATTACTGCTAAACTTGACATTAGAAGTCATTCTCTTACCCAATCTTTTAATTCTGATATTTTTTTCTCCAATTATTTTAATATCAGATATTTCTGGGTCATTTATTAAATCTTCTAAAATATGATAACCCCAAATGTACTTATCAAATCTTTCTTTAACATCTTCAACTAATTCTTCTCTAACTCTTTTTCCTTTTAAGAACCTCTCTACTTCATTTAATAAACTTTCTTTACTTTCAACACCTCTTTGAACATTCATTAAGCTCTTTGGCTTATTATTGATAAAATGTTGCAATACTTCATCAAGCATATTGTTTGCTTCTTCTTTATCAATTTGCACTCTTTGTTCAGAGATATTTTTAACCGTTTCTATTGTCTTTGGGTTAATTTCAACATCTACATTTTCTTTAGGTTCATCAAATTTAGTTTCTTTGTTGAGTTGAAATTTTGATGATTGCTTTTTATTGAATAACAATTTTATACCTCCTTTAACTACCTTGTTGTCAATAAATTTTGTTAAAAAAAAATCTGTTTTTACCAGTTTTGAACAATTTTTATTTTATCACCTCTCTACCTTGTTGTCAATAAAATAATGTAATTTTTTTGGATATTTTGAATTAATTTATATTGAAATTTTTCTATAAGCTTCCCCCCCCAAAAATTTCTTTTAATTCAATTAAATTTTATATTTACCTCAAAAAAACTTAGGTTTAAATTTAGTAAATACATTTAACTTTATCTTATATACTTATTATATACCATTTGCACCTTGTTGTCAATACTTTTTTTTTAGAAAATATAATAAAAAATGGGGTTTATGCCCCATTTTACTCAACTATATATTCTATATTTTCAATTTCTGGATATACCCCTATTACTATTTCATTTATTAATTCTTTAAACCTTTGATTTATAACATCTATCGTTACTTTATTTTTACATACTAAATATAAAGTTTTATTAGAAATATTAGCATTTTTTATTCCCGATTTAATCCAAATTTTATATTCAGTTGGTTTTATTAAATCATGCTCCAACTTTTGTTCGTCAATAGTTTTTAATAATTTTTTTAGCAATAAAAAACTGGGGTCGACCCCAGTGATTTAATCATTAACTACATATTCAACTTTTTCAGCATTATCAAAAAAACCTAAAGCTATTTCTTGTATGTAATCAGAGTAATTTCTTAATATCATATCTTTACTAAAAATATTTGATATAATAAAATATATAGTCTTATTTTTAATTTCTATTTCTTTAATTCCACTTTCTATCCAACAATTAATTGAAACTTCACTTACTCCATTTGAAGTTAAAACTTTTTTTAATTCATCTTTTATATTTCGTAAAATATTTTCGTTATATTCTTTATTTATACAAACTTCTTCTACAATTATATTTTCATCTTTATATTCATTGTTTTTATCTTCATACTCGCTATTAAATAAGTTTTCTTTTTCTTCAAACAACTTTATCTCATTTTCTAAATATTCATTGTTTTTATCTTCATACTCGCTATTAAATAAGTTTTCTTTTTCTTCAAACAACTTTATCTCATTTTCTAAAACCTTTTTAAAATAGTTATAGTTTTTTGTTGTATTAATTTCATTATTCATTGTTTTATCAATAGTTCTTGTATAAGCGTCTATAAGCATTTTGTAATATATACTATTATCAAAATCTATATGTTTAAAATCTTCTTTGAACTTTTTTAAAGCTCCTTCTGCTATTTTAATATTCCTTTCAATTATAGTTTTTTCAGAACTATTTAATTCTTCTATTTTTTCATTTATTTCTTTCATTAAACTTTCAATTTTTTGTTCTATAATGAAATTATCTTCTTCGCTTTGATTATTGAATAAAGTATTTTCAATTTGTTTTACTTCTTTATCTATATACATTTTAAAATCTTCTTGTAAATTAGATAAATCTAAAAGTTTAATATTGTTTATCTTTTTTATTAATTTATTATTATCAAAATATACATGTGGTTCATAATCTAATATTGTAAACTCAACTTTTGTAACTGTACCTTTTTCTTTTTTAGCTTCATAACTAACTTTCATTTTTGCTTTTGCATTTATTTCTTCACAAGCAACATCTAATACTTTTTGTGAAAAATTACTCCATCTTGGATATTTATTTTCTGTTCCAGTTACAAATCTTATTTCACTTAATAGAAATATGTGTTTAATTTCTTTATTATGTCTTGACCACAATCTTAATTCATCATATAACTTTTGTGAATAAAAACTTCTTAATTCAAAAAATAAACTCAAATTGATTGGAGCATAAGGAGAAATTTGTTTGTTTTTATGATATTGTTGCATTATTTCAACAACTCTTTCTAACATTATAATATTTATTGAACCTTTTGCTTTCATAATTTCATATCCAGAAATTAATTGATATTCACCCTTTATTTGAGAATTATAAAATGTTAATGATTTTTTCATTATTGTTTTTAATTTATTTTCTATTTCTTTTAAAGTTCTCTCATTTTTATTTCCAATAACATTTGCAAGTTCTGATATTGATATTTCACATTCACATATACCATTATGCTTTTGTTTTTGATTATTATACAAAACTAATTGAAACAATTTGTTTTCCACTGGTTTAAGTGAATAATTTGTTTGAACTATATCTTTTCCTTTCATTAATATTTTTGTATCTTTATAATTATCTGCAACTAATTTCTCCACATTAATTTCCTTTCTATTCATTTATTGTAATCTCTGATATTAAAATAACATATATTTTTTCTAAAGGCAACTTATTTTTTTTAAAGTTGCCTTTTTTACCTTAACTTATTTTTTAAAAATTGTCTTTTTCCTTAAAAAGTTGCTTTTATAAATCATAAAAATCTTCTTCAACCTTGAAAAAATACGCCTTGCCTTAAAAAGTTGCCTTTATACCTTAAAAAGTTGCCTTTATACCTTAAAAAGTTGCCTTTATACCTTAAAAAGTT
>OCAA01000254.1_pt1 | contig 58713 bp, 61 predicted proteins | sample 1538241 | NCBI WGS metagenome assembly OCAA01 (sample SAMEA2580241, study PRJEB22360) | human gut metagenome | biome: human gut; feature: human-associated habitat; material: faeces | place: Denmark | collected 2008/2010
ATTTTTTACATAATATTAAATATGATTTAAAATAAGTTACTAAATATAAAAACAATCAAGTTGGAAAATATAACAAAAAAGAAATATGTTACATAAATACGAAAATGAGTTGACATTGAGTATAAAAATGTCGTATTCTGAATATTGTGCGAAAGATTAGTGGTGGTTAAAAAATGTTCGTACAAGTAACTTAAAAAAGTAAATAAAGCATGAGGTGAATTATCAATGGGAATAAAACTAGAAAATCTAGTTGTAAAATTTGGTGACTTTAAGGCTATTAATAACGTTACTTTACAAATTCCAAAAGGAAAGTTAGTTTCGTTACTAGGCCCATCAGGTTCTGGGAAATCAACAACACTTTTTACTATTTCAGGAATACACAAAGTACATAGTGGAAAGATATTCTTTGGAGACAAGGATGTTACAGGATTAGAACCAGAACAATTAGGAATAGGATTAGTTTTTCAAAACTATGCACTTTATCCACATATGACTGTTAGAGAAAATATCATGTTCCCTTTAAAGAATCTTAAGTGGGACAAGAAAAAAGCAGCTGAAAGAGTTGAAGAAGTTGCAAAAATAGTTAAGATTGCAGATCAACTAGATAAAAAGCCAGCACAACTTTCAGGTGGACAGCAACAAAGAGTTGCTATTGCAAGAGCTTTAGCTAAAAAGCCAGACATATTATTATTGGACGAGCCTTTATCAAACTTAGATACAAAGCTAAGAGTTGAAACAAGACAAGAAATAAGAAGAATTCAAAAAGAAACAGGGGTTACAGCTATATTTGTAACACATGATCAAGAAGAAGCAATGTGTATTTCAGATGAGATTGTCTTAATGAAAGATGGTGCTATACAACAAATATCATCACCAAGCGATATATACATGAATCCTTGCAATAAGTTTGTTGCTTCATTTATAGGAAGTCCAGAAATGAACTTCATAGAATTAAATGTTGAAAATGGAATTGCAAAGGTAGATTCTCTTGAAGTAAACAACTTACCATTAGATAAAAAGAATGTTTTAATGGGAGTTAGAGCAGAAGATTTCGAAGTAGCAGAAAGCGGTTTAAAGACAATTGTAAAAACTGTTGAAATATTAGGAAGAGAAAGATTACTTACTCTTACTCATAATGAAACGGAATACAAAATGCTTGTAGAAAAAGAATTTGAAATTGAAGAAGGAAATGAATTGATAGTTAGACCTAAGCTTGGTAAGAGTTATGTGTTTGACGCTGAAAGCGAGGCGTTTATAACAAAATGCTAAAGAAAAATTGCAAAGGATATATATATTTATTACCAGCGCTTATATTATTAGGCGTATTTGTATTTTATCCAATAATTTATACTATAATCTTCAGTTTTGATGAAACAAAGGCAGCAGGATTCCAGTTTGGTTTTGGTACATATCAATACTTGTTTAGTGACAAAAGATTTATTCAGTCATTATTAAACACTGTAATTTATGCAGTAGTTGTTCCATTTTCATCAGTATTTATTTCTTTAATTCTTGCTAATACATTAGCAAACTTAAAAAACCAAACTGTAAGAGGATTTTTCCAAAGTGTTTATTTCCTGCCATATGTAACTTCAGTAGTAGCAATTGGATTAGTATGGTCATGGTTATTTAATAGTGAATATGGAATAATTAACTACTTATTAGGACTTTTAGGAGTTGATAAAATCAACTGGCTTAATGATCCTAAGTATGCTATGACAGCGTTAATTATTTTTGCAGTATGGAAGAGTTTAGCATTCAATACATTAATATTGACTACTGGTATTGCGTCAATTAATCCACAATACTACCAAGCTGCTAAAATTGACCAAGCTAAGGGAAGTACAATTTTTAGAAAGATAACAATTCCTCTAGTATCACCGATGATAGCATATACATATATGATTAGCTTAATAGCTTCATTTAAGGTTTATACAGAAGTATATGTTCTATTTGGAGGAAGAACTCTAGATGGAAAAGTATCTACAGTTGTAAGATATATAATTGATAGATTCTATGGAGATCAAGATTTCCCACTTGCATTTGCAGCATCAGTTATATTATTACTGATTATATTAACAGTTACTATGGTACAAAAAGTAGTAACACGTAATAAGATTCACTATTAAGGAGTGCAGAAATGAACCAAAAAAATAATTTTAGAGTAGCTATAAAATATTTTCTACTAGTTATTTTTGCTATAATAACTGTATTTCCGTTTTACTGGATGATTTCATCATCATTAAAGTCAGGATTTGAAGTTATTCAGACACCACCAACAATGCTACCGGAGAAAGTAATGTGGTCTAACTATAGCACTGCATTTAGCATGGCTCCATTTGGAAGATATTTTATAAATACAATTATAGTAACAGCATTAAGTATAATAAGTACAGTAGTGATTTCTATCTTATCAGCATTTGCTTTCTCTCATTTAGAGTTTAAAGGTAGAGATTTAATATTTTCAATATTTATTGCATCAATGATGATTCCAGGGGAAGTTTTAATAGTTAATAACTTTAAAACTATATCTAATTTAGGAATGATTGATACATATACATCATTATTTATACCTTATGCGGCAAGCGTGCTATATATATATATGTTAAGAGAGTTCTTCTTAACAGTACCAAAGCCGCTTTATTATGCAGCTAAAATCGATGGAGCAGGAGATTGGAAATTCTTGTGGAAAGTTTTAGTGCCAATTGCAAAACCATCAATAATAACTATATCTATATTGGTTGGAATTAATTCTTGGAATGCTTTCCTATGGCCATTATTAGTTACTAATAATGAAAATATGAGAGTTCTTGCAACTGGTCTTACAGCATTCCAATCAGATGCAGGTAACCAATATGAATTATTAATGGCAGCATCATCTATAATAACAGTTCCAATTGTAGGTGTTTATGTATTCTTACATAAGAAAATTATGAATGGTATTTCATTAGGTGGAACAAAGGGTTAAGATATTTAGAGTGAGGTTCATAGCCTCTCTCTTTATATAAATATATATAAATATTATTACAGAGGTGACTTTAATGAAAAAAAGACTTTTAGCAACTTTACTTTCTAGTACACTAGTGATGACATCATTAGCTGGATGTTCTAGTAAATCAGAAAATGGTGATATGGTTACAGAATTAACTAAACCAATTACAATTGAAATGTGGCATTATATGAATGGGGGACAAGCTGAGGTATTAAATGAAATAATTGAAGATTTTAATGCAACAAATGATAAAGGAATTACAGTAAACGCCATTAGCCAAGGATCTATTGTAGACCTTAACAAAAAAGTAATTTCAGCAGCACAATCAAATAGTTTACCAGCTATTATAAATGTTTATCCAGACGTAGCTACTGGATTGATAGAAGACAAGAAGTTAGTTAATTTATCTTCATTTATCAATGATAAAAATGTTGGTATGGCTGATGAAATGGATGATTTTGTAGATACTTTCATTGAAGAAACATCTCAATGGGGTGAAGGAGAAGTTTATGGACTTCCAATGACTAAATCAACAGAAGTATTATATGTTAACAAAAACATGTTAGAAAGCTTAGGTTATACTTTAGAAGATTTAGAAGACTTAACTTTTGAAAAGTTAGCAGAAATATCTAATAAAGCTGTTACAGAATTAGGTGTAGCAGGATTTGGTTTTGACTCTTCTTCAAATGCTTTTATTTCATCATTAAAAATGGATGGACTTGATTTTGTTGACTCAAAAGGTACTATTAATGTTGATAATGAATGGGTTAGAGAATATATGACATTCTTCCAAAAACAAGCAGAAAGTGGAGCTTTCAGAATTGCTGGGGAAGATAAATTCCTTTCAAATCCTTTTGTTAATCAAAAAATGTTATGTTACCAAGGTTCTTCAGCAGGATATGCATACTTAAACAATGATGGAGCTTTTGAAATTGCTGTTGTAGAAGTACCTGTATTTGAAGGAAAAGATAAAGCAGTTATGCAACAAGGAGCTTCATTATTTGTAACTAACAATGTAAGTGCAGAAGCTCAATATGCTGCTTACGAGTTTGTAAAGTTTGCAACAAATGCAGAAAATACTGCTAAATTTGCAACTGCTACAGGATATCTTCCAGTAAGAAAATCAGCAATTGAAACAGAAATAGTTAAAAATATTTTAAATGATGAAACTTCATTATACAGCCAAGTATACAATGTAGCTCAAAAATCACTTCCATATGCATACTATACACCAGCTATAAACAACGCTCAATCAGCAAGAACAGTAGCTCAAGAAAAGTATGAAGCGTTCATGTCAGGAAGCATTACAGATGTTGAAGTTTTAGTTGATGATATAGTATCACAAGTTCAAACATCAATAGGACGTAACTAATAATATTTATATAAAAATATTGCCTACCTAGTTTCCTAGGTAGGTTTTTTCTTGAATTTAAATAGAAATTTGATATAATAATATGTTAAGTATTATAATAATGCTTAACATAAAATAATAATGGAGAGTATAGCTTATGAAAAAAATATTAATCAAGAATATTTTAGAAAAAATAGAAGAATTCGATAAAATAGCGATATTTAGACATGTATTTCCTGATCCAGATTCATATGGTTCACAAAATGGATTAAAAAGTATAATAGAAAGTACATATCCAGATAAGAAGGTATATTTGTTAGGAGAACATTTAGAAAAATTAGGATATATTGGAACTATGGATGAAAGTGTTGTATGTGATAAAGATACTTTGGCTATTATTGTGGATGTGTCTAATAAAGAAAGAGTAGATAATCAAAGCTTTATGGATTGTGGTTATATAATAAAAATTGATCATCATAAACCTTTTGATGCTCCTTTTGAAGATTTAACATGGGTAGATACTGAATATTCATCATGCAGTGAAATGATATTAGATTTTTACTTAGCAAATAGTGATAGATTAAAGATTGAATATAATGGTAGAAAAGCATTATATACAGGTATTATTGGCGATACAGGAAGATTTGCCTATGTAGATAATCCAACAGAGCTGTTTAAAAAACTGCCAAAAATAACTTTTGATTTACAAACAAAAGATATTTATGCAAATCTTTATAGAAGAAAAGAAGAAGAACTAAAGTTTTTAGGTTTTATTTATAGTAATTATGAAAAAACAGAAAATGGAGTGGCATATTTAAAAATTACTTATGATAATGTAGTTAAATATGGATTAACTCCAATGAAAGCAGCTAGAATGGTTAATGCTTTGCAAGATACAGCTGGTATAATAAACTGGCACTTCTTTGCTGAAAAAGAAGATGGAAGTATCTTTTGTGAATTTAGATCTAATGGACCTAGAGTAAATGATATTGCTTTTAAATATGGCGGTGGTGGACATATGTTAGCTGCTGGTGCTTCAGTTTCATCTTGGAATGTTGTAGATAATATAATAAAAGATATGGATGATAATTGTAAAGAATACAATAAATAATTTAAAAATAGGAAGTTTTATGCATAAAAAAGCATAAAGCTTCTTTTTTTTTAGAAGAATTTAGTATATTATGTAATTGTAACTAAAAATAACCATTGATGTTAAAGTTAGTAAAAGTGTGAATAGAGGGGGAGAAAAGAATATTATGGCAAGATTTACATTACCAAGAGATATTTATCATGGAAAAGGTTCATTAGAAGTTTTAAAGACTCTTAAAGCTAAAAAAGCTATTGTTGTAGTTGGTGGAGGTTCAATGAAGAGGTTTGGCTTCTTAGATAAAGTAGAAAGCTATTTAAAAGAAGCTGGAATGGAAGTTGCTTTATTTGAAGGTGTTGAACCAGATCCTTCAGTGGAAACAGTTATGAAGGGTGCAGAAATGATGAGAGATTTTGAACCAGATTTAATTGTTGCTATGGGAGGTGGTTCTCCAATAGATGCAGCCAAAGCAATGTGGATTTTTTATGAATATCCTAATTTTACATTTGAAGAAGCAGTGGTACCTTTTGGACTTCCTGAACTTAGACAAAAGGCTAAATTTGTGGCAATACCATCAACTTCAGGTACAGCTACAGAAGTAACAGCGTTTTCTGTAATCACTGATTATAAGGCTAAAATAAAATATCCTATAGCTGATTTTAATATAACTCCAGATATTGCAATTATTGATCCAGATTTAGCACAGACAATGCCAGCTAAGTTAGTAGCACATACAGGAATGGATGCACTTACTCATGCAATAGAAGCTTATACTGCATCTTTAAGATCTAATTTTACTGATCCTTTAGCTCTAAAAGCTATATCAATGATTAATGAAAATTTAATAGAATCTTATAAAGAAAATAAAGAATGTAGAGAATTAATGCATGAAGCACAATGTCTTGCAGGAATGGCATTTAGTAATGCGTTACTTGGAATAGTTCATTCAATGGCACATAAAGTTGGAGCAGTATTCCACATTTCTCACGGATGTGCTAATGCTATTTTCTTACCGTATGTAATCCAATATAATAGAAAAACTTGTGAAGATAGATATGCAGATATTGCAGAAGTATTAGGAGTAAAAGGTAAAGATAATAAAGAATCTACAGATTTATTAATAAATAAGATAAGAGAATTTAATAAAGAGCTAGGTATACCTACATCTATGAAAGAATATGGAATCACTGAAGAGGATTTTACTTCAAATGTTAAGTTTATAGCTCATAATGCTGTTCTTGATGCATGTACATCATCAAATCCTCGAACAATTGATGATGAGACAATGGAAAAACTGTTAGTTTGCACATACTACGGAAATGATGTTGAACTATAGTTTTATTTAAACTAGATATTTAAGAATTATTAAGGAAGTGAAACAATGTATAAAATAACAGACAAAAGATATCTTACTGAAAATATATACTTAATGGATATAGAAGCACCTAGGGTTGCGAGAGCAGCAAAACCAGGGCAATTTATAATCATAAGAAATGATAAAAAAGGAGAAAGAATTCCATTAACAATTGCTGATTATGATAAGGAAAAGGGTACTGTAACTATCGTGTTTCAAACTGTAGGTGCTGCAACAAGAGAATTGGCACAATATGAAATAGGTGATTATGTAGAGGATTTTGCTGGACCTCTAGGGCAACCAAGTGAGATGATAAATGAGGATATTGATAGTCTTAAAGGACAGAATATTTTATTTGTTGCTGGAGGCGTAGGAGCAGCCCCAGTATATCCACAAGTTAAGTGGCTTTATGAGCAAGGAATAAAAGCAGATGTGATTATTGGAGCAAGAACAAAAGATCTTATTATTTTAGAAGACGAAATGAAAAAGGTTGCAGGAAATCTTTATGTATCCACTGATGATGGTAGTTATGGATTTAATGGAAGAGTTACAGATATGCTAAATCATTTAGTGAATAATGAAAATAAAAAATATGATCATGCCATAGTAATTGGACCAATGATTATGATGAAATTTATGTCCAAGCTTACAAAAGAGTTAAATATAAAAACTACAGTAAGCTTAAACCCAATAATGGTTGATGGCACAGGTATGTGTGGAGCATGTAGAGTGACTGTAGGTGGAAATGTAAAATTTGCTTGTGTTGATGGGCCTGAATTTGATGGTCATTTAGTAAATTTTGATGAATCCATGAGAAGACAAGCTCTTTATAAAACTGAGGAAGGAAGAGCTTTACTTAGAGTGGAGGAAGGAACTACTCATAAACATGGAGGCTGTGGCTGTGGAGGTGAAAAATAATGGAATTAGCAGATAGAATGAAAAGAGTGGCAGTTACTGAACAGGATCCTGTGGAAAGAGCTAAAAATTTTAAGGAAGTATGCTTAGGTTATGATAATGAAAGAGCTGTTAAAGAAGCATCAAGATGTCTTCATTGTAAAAATCCTAAATGTGTAGAAGGATGTCCTGTATCAATAAATATACCAGAGTTTATCAGCCATATTAAGGAAAATGATATTGAAGGTGCTGCTAAAGAAATTGCTAAATATAGCTCACTTCCAGCTGTATGTGGAAGAGTATGTCCACAAGAGAGTCAATGTGAAGGGAAATGTGTATTAGGAATTAAAGGTGAACCAATAGCCATAGGAAAGCTAGAAAAATATGCAGCAGATTGGGCAAGAGAAAATAATGTTGATGTATCTTTTAAAGAAGAGTCCAATAATATAAAGGTAGCTATAATTGGATCAGGTCCAGCAGGGCTTACTTGCGCTGGTGATTTAGCTAAAAAAGGTTATGATGTTACCATATTTGAAGCACTTCATGAACCAGGGGGAGTACTTGTATATGGAATTCCAGAATTTAGACTTCCTAAGGAAAAAGTAGTTAAAGCTGAAATTGATAATATTAAAAAATTAGGTGTTAAGATAGAAACAAACGTTATTGTAGGTAGAACCATAACTATAGATGAAATCTTAAATGATGAAGGATTTAAGGCAGTATTTATTGGTTCAGGTGCTGGGCTACCAAAGTTTATGGGGATACCAGGGGAAAATGCCAATGGAGTATTTTCAGCTAATGAATTTTTAACAAGAGTAAATTTGATGAAAGCATTTAAGGAAGACTATGATACTCCTGTAAAAGTTGGTAAAAGAGTTGCCATAGTAGGTGGTGGAAATGTTGCTATGGATGCAGCAAGAACAGCATTAAGATTAGGTGCTGAATCTCATATAGTATATAGAAGAAGTGAATCAGAGCTTCCAGCAAGACAAGAAGAAGTACATCATGCTAAAGAAGAAGGTGTGGTTTTTGATATACTTACTAATCCTGTGGAAATATTAAGTGATGAAAATGGATGGGTAAAGGGAATCAAGTGTGTAAAGATGGAGCTAGGAGAAGCAGATGATTCAGGAAGGAGAAGACCTGTACCGGTTGAAGGTTCAGAATTTGTTATGGACGTAGACACAGTAATAATGTCTCTTGGAACATCACCAAATCCGCTTATTTCATCAACAACTGATGGATTAGAAACCAATAAGTGGAAGTGTCTTATTGCTGATGAAGAAACAGGTCTTACTACTAAAGAAGGAGTTTATGCAGGTGGAGATGCTGTTACCGGAGCTGCTACAGTTATACTTGCCATGGGAGCAGGGAAGAAGGCTGCTAAAGCTATAGATGAATACCTACAAGAAAAAATAACTAAATAATTGACAAGCTGTCTTTAAACCAATAGAATTATAATATAACCCCAAAGGTTCTTTGGGGTTTTTATCATACATATGAGATTAAAGCAGGTGAGAAAATGATTTTAACAAAAGTGCAAAGTAGATTTGTTAATAGTAAGTCAGTTGGATTTACATTATTAAAGGGGAAAAAGAATACAGGAAAGACTATGGCTTCAATAAAGAGAGCTATAAACTTAGAAAATAATTATTGTATTTACCCTGATGATAAGGTGCTTTACATTACTGAGGATAGAAAGAATGAAATTGAAAAAATATATAATAAAGAATTTGAAAAGAATAATTTTTATTCTTTATTTTCAGTTGGAAAAAAAAGAGTGGAATTTTTATCTCTTACCGAAATAATATCTATGTATGCTAAAGGTTATTATAATGGAAAGAGGATTAAACTTATTTCTGATGAAGAAGCTTTTCAAATATTAAAAGGTGAAAGCTTTAATGAACTATACAATGAGTATTCTAAAAAATCAAAGCTTCTTTCTAAAATGGATATTAGAGAAATTTTTGATGAAATATTATGGATAAAATCTTGTGGTTTTACCATTGAAGAATATCAAAATGCCATTAGAAAAGGCAGAAAGAGAATAATTAGAAAATGTTCTTTTTCAAGAGAGTATTTATACAGCCTTATGGAGGTATATAATGCCCAACTTATGGATATGGGATATAAGGATAAGTATGATGATGTACTTTCAGCAATTAAATATGCTAGAAAACATAATCATAAATATTCTCATATAATTTTTGAAGAAATTCAAAACTATACAAGAGCTGAAATAGAACTTGTAAAAGAATTGTCAAATAAAGAGAAATATTCTTCTGTAATTTTTACTGTAGGTGACAGTTTAGAAGCTAGAGAGAACTTATGGCTTGTAAAAGGTAGAAAGTTAAAGGAATTAGGTGCTGATTTTAAAGGAAAGACATTTAATTTTAAAACAGTTTATGAGGCAAGTAAAAAGGAAACAGTAGCATATATGAATGAATATAAATATTTAAATTTAAAAAATAAAAGTATTTTAGAGTTTAAAGTAGATGATAGCTCTATAGAAAAAGAAATATATTTAAATGAAGAAAATATAGATGAAAAGAATTTGAAAGAAATACCAGTGTATAATGAGATAGCTGCTGGGCAGCCTATTGAAATAAATGATGAAAAACAGGAAAACTTCTATTTACCAAAAGAGTGGGTAGATAAAAACAACGAGAATTTCATACTAAAGATAAAAGGGGATAGTATGATTGAAAAAAATATTGATAATGGTGACTTGGTAGTTATTAGAAGACAAAATACTGCATATCAAAATGATATTGTTGCTATTAGCCTTAATGGAGAAGCTACACTTAAAATATTAAAGTATAATGATGGTATTCCTACTTTAATGCCAGCCAATGCTTTATATAGTCCTATTTCGCTAATAGGAAAAGAAGCAGAAATTTTAGGTGTAGCAATTGGAGTAATTAAGAAAAATTAAGAATTATGAATGATGAATGATGAATTAAGGTTGAAAGCCCTTAGGGACTTTCTTGAATAAATATATATATATAAATGTTTGAAACTCTGTAAGAGTTTCTTCCTTCATTCTTAATTCATCATCCATAATTCATCATTAATTAAGGGGGCTTTTAATATGATAACTGAGAATATGAGAGGTTTAATTAAAAATGGAGCTACAATAAGAGCTATGTTTGAAGAGGGAAAAGAATTAGCTAGAAAGTATGGTAAGGAAAATGTTTATGATTTTAGCTTAGGTAACCCAAATGTAGAGACACCTGAAGAAATAAAGAAGCTTATATGTGAAATTGTAAGTGAGGAAGATTCATTAAATCTTCATGGATATATGAGTAATTCAGGTTATGAGGATGTAAGAAAAACAATTGCAAATAGCATAAATAAAAAATATGAGTTGAATATTGATGAACAAAGCATAGTGATGACTTGTGGTGCTGCAGGAGGGCTTAATATAATCTTTAAGAGTATTTTAGAAGAAGGTGATGAAGTTATAGTGTTTGCACCTTTCTTTGGAGAATACAGTAATTACATTAAGAATTTTAATGGCAAGGAAGTCATTGCTAGTACAGAAGAAAATACTTTTTTGCCAGATGTTGAAGATCTAAAGAGAAATATCACTGAAAGAACAAAAGCAGTTATTATTAATTCTCCTAATAATCCTACTGGAGTAGTTTATAGTAGTAAAGTTATAGAGGATATATGTTTTGTATTAAAGCAAAAACAGTTAGAGTATAATAATGACATTTATCTTATTGCTGATGAGCCATATAGAGAACTTGTTTATGATGATACTGATGTTCCGTATATATTCAATTATTATGATAATTCATTTGTATGTTATTCCTATAGTAAATCACTATCATTACCTGGTGAAAGAATAGGATATGTGGCAATAAATAATAATATGAATGATTTTGAAGAAATGACAGCAGCATTAAGTATTGCAAATAGAATTTTAGGTTTTGTTAATGCACCATCATTATTTCAAAAAGTAATTAAAAAATCTTTAAATTTAGAGGTGGATGTAAATATTTATAAAAGAAATAGAGATTTGATTTATAATCATTTAATTCATCTTGGAATTAAATGTGAAAAACCTCAAGGAGCATTTTACTTATTTCCTAAATGTCCAATAGAAGATGATAAGAAATTCTGTGAAGAAGCAAAGAAGTTTAATATATTACTAGTTCCAGGATCAGTATTTAAAAAGCCGGGATATTTTAGATTAGCTTATTGTGTATCTTATGAGACAATAGTAAATTCATTGCCGGCTTTTAGTAAGCTTATGGAGCAATATAGACTATAAATATTTTTATATTAATCATTAGATATAATGTATGGGTACATTTTGTTTTAAACTAAATTATATGTTATATTTTTCATATAATAAATGTAGCAGGTGAGGAAAATGATAAAAAACATAAAAAAAGTTGCTGCAATACATGATATCTCAGGCCTTGGGAGATGTTCTCTTACTGCGGCTATACCAATACTATCTGTATTAGGGGTACAACCTTGCCCTTTTCCAACTGCAATACTATCATGTCAGACGGGCTATTCGAAATTTTCATTTTTAGATCTTACAGAAGAAATGATAAACTATAAAAATAGCTGGGATGAAATGGGGTTTGCGTTTGATGGGATATATAGTGGATTTTTAGGTTCTGAAAAGCAAATTGATATTGTAAAGGAATTTATAATAAGTCAAAATAGCTCCTTTGTATTAATAGATCCTGTAATGGGAGATGGTGGAAAGATTTATAAGACTTACACAGAGGTAATGTGCAGAAAGATGAAAGAACTTGTGGCATTAGCAACTGTCACTACACCTAATATTACGGAAGCGTGTATTCTTTCTGGTAAGGAATATAAAAATGGAGAATATTCTTTAGAAGAAATTGAAGAAATTGCTAAAGAAATATGTGCTTTAGGACCTAAAAAGGTTGTTATTACAGGTATTATAAAAGGAAATGAAATAATAAATTTTGCTTATGATATGGATGAAGACAAGAAGTATGTAATAGTTAATAATCATTCAGATAGATCATTTGGAGGAACAGGAGATATATTTGCTTCTATAATATGTGGCATGCTGATGACTGGAAGAGGCTTTGAAGAGGCCATAAAAACGGCTTCAGAATTTGTTTATAAAGCAATATGTTATTCTGCAACACAAAAAAATGATGTAAAGAATGGCGTTGTATTTGAACCAATATTAAAGGAGTTATTTATATGAGTAACAGGAACAGTAAAGTAAAAATATTAGCAATAGCAGCTCTTTTAGCGGCTATTATATGCAGTGCTACCACATCTTTTCATATTCCTGTAGGTGTAAATGGAGGATATGTACATGTGGGAGATGCCTTCATATATATGGCAGCATCTATATTACCACTACCTTATGCCATGATGGTAGCAGCTATAGGTGCAGGACTTGCAGACTTGCTCAGTGGTGCAGCTGTATGGGTGATACCAACAATCATTATAAAACCTATATTAGTATTGTTCTTCACAAGTAAAAATGAAAAGATATTATGCAAGAGGAATGTTTTAGCAGTTCTTCTAGCAGGTTTTACAGGAGTAATGTTGTATTGCTTAGCTGAATATATAATGTATGGCAATTTTATAGCTGCTTTTTATATGAACTTTATTACTTTAGTGCAACCGGTAGGAAGCGGAGTAGTATTTGTTATGGCAGCTTTATCACTAGATAAAGTGAAATTTAAAAACAAGGTTTCTTTAAAAGAAGCATAGATGGAGTGGATAAAAATGATGAATATATTATATACAATTGGAGATAGTTTATATATTAATATAACTAATAAATGCCCGTGTAGCTGTACTTTTTGTATTAGAAAAGAAATGGATGGACTTAAAGGAAGTGGAAGTCTTTGGCTTGATAGGGATCCTTCAGTTAGTGAAGTTATAGATGCGCTTAAGAAAAAAGAACTTGATTCATATAAGGAAGTAGTTTTTTGTGGATATGGAGAACCATTAGTTAGAATACATGAAGTGATAGAAGTGGCTAAATTTATTAAGTCACAATCTGATGTTAAAATCAGAATAAATACAACAGGTATTTCAGATTTGATTCATAATGAGGAAAATACAGCAAGATTGCTTGTTGGATGTATTGATGCAATTTCAATAAGTCTTAATGCACCAACGGCAGAGGAATATGTGAAAGTAACAAGACCAAAGTTCGGCACAGAAGCTTTCTATGCTATGATTGAATTTGCTAAGTATGTTAAAGAAAATATTGGTGATGTAGCTTTTTCAGTGGTTAATGTAATAAATGATGAACAAATTGAAAGGTGTAAGAGTTTAGCAGATGAAATGGGAATTCCTTTAAGAGTAAGAGAAAAAGAGGAATAGTAAAATTAAATAGAGCTATGAATAAAAATACTTGCTTTTGGGTAAAGTTTTAACAGGGGGAAAGGTTGCAAATAATAACCCCTTGTAATTGTTAGTAAAGTATGATAATATGTTAAAGGAAGTAATTTACTAATAGCTAAAAGATATAGAGTAGGGGTAAACGCCTGCTCTTTCTATTTTAACGCAACTACTTTTCTAGTTGCGTTTTTATGTACCTATGTTTAAATTGCGAAAAAACTGAATATTGAAAAGGAGGGTAAAAAATGAAAGTTAATGCCTTAGTGGAACAAATAGCTGAAATAGTTAAGCCAATAGCAGAAGAACTTAACTATGATATTTATCACATTGAATATGTGAAAGAAAGCGGAGAATATTATTTAAGAATATATATAGAAAAAGATGGAGGCGTTTCATTAAATGATTGTGAAGCACTTTCAAGAAGAGTAAGTGATGTATTAGATGAGAAGGATCCAATTACAGATGCATATTTCTTAGAAGTTTCATCTCCTGGATTAAACAGAACATTATTTACCAACGAACACTATACAAGATTTATAGGAAGTGAAGTCTTAGTAAAACTTGCTAAAGCCATTGAAGGAACTAAGACTATAAAAGGAATACTTAAGGAAAATAATGAGACTTCAATAACAGTTGAAGGAACTGAAGAAATAATCATTCCAAAAGATAAAATTAAGTCAGTAAACTTAGAAGGGGAAATATAATAAGGAGGGGAAATATAAATGAATCAAGAATTTATAGGTGCTCTTAAAGAGATAGTTAAAGATAAAGGAATTAGCGAAGATTTATTATTCGAAACAATTGAAGATGCATTAGTAGCAGCATACAAGAAAAATTATGCTGGACCAACTTCTTCAGCACAAAACGTAAAGGTAACAATTGATAGAGAAACTGGAGAAATCCATGTATATTCTCAAAAGGTAGTTGTTGAAGAAGTATTTGATGATGTAACAGAAATTGGACTTGAAGAAGCGCAAGCTATAAGACCAATCTACGATTTAGATGATGTAGTTGATTTCGAAGTTACACCAAAGAATTTTGGAAGAGTTGCTGCTCAGCTTGCTAAAGGTGTTGTAACACAAAGAATAAGAGAAGCAGAAAGAAGCATCATATATAACGAATATAAAGAGTTAGAATATGATATTATTGTTGGAACAGTTTTAAGACAAGATAAAGGCATGGTATTTGTTAATGTTGGTAAGTTAGAAACTGTAATAGGACCTAACGAGCAAATTCCAGGAGAAGAATATAGATTTAATGAAAAGGTAAAATTATATGTAGTTGAAGTTAAAAATACTTCAAAAGGTGCACAAGTTGTTGTATCAAGAACTCATCCAGGATTAGTTAAGAGATTATTTGAACTAGAAGTGCCAGAAATCTATGAAGGTGTTGTTGAAATAAAAAGTATTTCAAGAGAAGCTGGTTCAAGAAGTAAAATTGCAGTAGTATCTCATGATGAAAATGTTGATCCAATGGGAGCATGTGTTGGACCTAAGGGAGCTCGTGTTCAAAATATTGTAGATGAGTTAAAAGGTGAAAAAATTGACATAATTAAATGGAGCAAAGATCCAGCAGAATTCTTAGCAAGTGCATTAAGCCCTGCAAAAGTATTAAGTGTTACAATAGATGAAGAAACTAAATCTGCTAAAGTTATCGTTGATGATAACCAACTTTCACTTGCAATAGGTAAAGAAGGTCAAAATGTAAGATTAGCTGCTAAGCTTACTAACTGGAAGATTGACATTAAGAGTAAATCTCAAGCAGAGGCATTAGAAAACTAAAGGAGGATTTACTGATGAAAGTAAAGAAGATACCTTTAAGAATGTGTACTGGATGCATGGAAATGAAGCCTAAAAAAGAGCTTATAAGAGTAGTTAAGACTCCAGAAGGAGAAGTAACTGTAGATCTTACAGGTAAAAAATCTGGAAGAGGGGCATATATTTGTAGAAATATAGAATGCCTTGAAAAAGCTTTTAAAGCTAAAAGGCTAAGTAGAAATCTTGATATAGCCATAGATGAAGAAATCTATAATAGATTAAGGAATGAGATATTAAATGGATAAGTTTTTTAACTTTCTAGGATTAGCTAAAAGAGCTGGGAATATAGTTGAAGGCTATAGTAGATGTGATGAACAAAGAAATAAGAAAGACTTTTTCTTAATCATAATATCTAATGATGCTTCAAATAGCACTAGAAAAAAATTTAAGAACCATTGCATAGCTAAAAATATAGAATTAATAGAAGATTTTTCAAAAGAAGAATTAGGTTTTGCTATTGGAAGAGAAGAAGTTAAAATTATAGCAATAACTGACAAGAATATGGCTGAAAAGTTAATGTTCTTATACAGAGAAAATTCAGCAACAAATTAACCGGGGGTGATTTTATTGTCAAAAATCAGAGTATATGAATTGGCAAAAGAGTTAAATGTAAGCTCAAAAGACTTAATAACTTTATTAATGGAAGAGTTTGGTGTAGAAGTAAAAAATCATATGAGTGTTATAGAAGATGAAGATGCTGCACTAATTCAAGAACTTATAGGTGAAAATGGAATACCAGAAACAAAGAAATCTATAGTTGATGAATATGAAGACCAATTAGCTGAAGAAGTTAATAAAGGTGTAAGAAAGAAAAAGAAGACTAAAAAAGAAATAGAACGTGAAGAAATTGAAAAAAATGCAGAAGCAGCATGTGGAGTAGTTGAAATAGGTGACACTATCACAGTTAAAGAATTATGCGAAAAGCTTGGAAAACCAACAGCAGAGGTTATTAAGAACTTAATATTCTTAGGTGTAATGGCTGGAGTTAACCAAGAAATAGATTTTGCTACAGCAGAAAAACTTTGTGAAAAATACGAAGTTATTGCTGAAAGAAAAGAAGAAGAAACAGAACTTGAGGCATTTGAAGAAGATACAGATATAGTAGAAGAAAACTTAGAAAAGAGACCTCCTATAGTAACAATAATGGGTCACGTTGACCATGGTAAGACTTCATTATTAGATGCTATAAGAAAAGCTAGAGTTACTGATACTGAAGCAGGTGGAATCACTCAACATATAGGTGCTTACACAGTAACTTTAAATGGTGAAAAAATAACATTCTTAGATACACCAGGACACGAAGCTTTCACAGCTATGAGAGCTAGAGGAGCACAAGTAACAGATATCGTTATCTTAGTTGTTGCTGCTGATGATGGTATAATGCCACAAACTAAAGAAGCTATAAGCCACTGTAAAGCTGCTAATGTTCCAATGATAGTTGCAATCAATAAGATTGATAGACCAGGAGCAAATGTTGATAGAGTTAAACAAGAATTAACTGAACATGGTTTAGTATCAGAAGACTGGGGTGGAGATACAATTTGTGTGCCAGTTTCAGCAAAGACTGGAGAAAACCTAGATTCTTTACTTGAAATGATTCTTTTAACAGCAGAAATGCAAGAATTAACTGCAGATCCTAATAGAAAATCTAAAGGAACAGTTATTGAAGCTAAGTTAGATAAAGGTAGAGGTGCAGTTGCATCATTATTAATTCAAAATGGTACTTTACATGTAGGAGATTCTATTTTAGTTGGATCTACATATGGAAGAATAAGAGCTATGTTTGATGATATGGGTAAAAAGATTAAATCAGCAGGTCCATCTATACCAGTAGAAGTTTTAGGACTTTCAGAAGTTCCAGCAGCAGGGGATAGATTTGTAGTTGTTAAAGATGAAAAGACTGCTAGAAATATGGCTGAAATCAGAAAAGATAAGATCAAAACTGAAAGTCATCAAACATCACATAGAGTATCACTTGAAGATTTATATAGCCAAATCCAAGAAGGTAAGGTTAAAGAATTAAGCATTATTGTTAAAGCTGACGTTCAAGGTTCAGTAGAAGCAATAAGACAATCTTTAGAAAAACTTTCAACAGATGATGTTAAGGTTAGAGTTATTCATGGTGCAGTAGGTGCTATAACAGAAACAGATATAACTTTAGCAGCAGCTTCAAATGCATTAATGATAGGATTTAATGTTAGACCAGATTCAAATGCTATAGCTGCAGCAGAAAGAGATGGAGTAGATATAAAAACATACAGAATTATCTATGATGCAATTGAAGATGTTAAGTCTGCTATGATTGGTATGCTTGATCCTGAATACAAAGAAGTTGTAAATGGTAAAGCAGAAGTAAGAATGACTTACAAGATATCTAATGTAGGTACTATTGCAGGATGTTACGTAACAGATGGTAAAATAGTAAGAAATTCTGAAATAAGAGTAATAAGAGATGGAATAGTTATCTTTGAATCTGTCTTAGCTTCATTAAAGAGATTTAAAGATGATGCTAAAGAAGTTAATAAAGGATACGAATGTGGCTTAAGTGTTGAAAGATTCAATGATCTTAAAGAGGGAGATATAATCGAATCATTTACAATGGAAGCTGTAAAAAGAAAAGAGCTTTAAGAGGTGATTTAAATGGCTAACTATAGAGGCGGAAGAATAAATGAAGAAGTCAGAAGAGAAGTTAGTAATATAATCCAAAATGAAATCAAGGATCCAAGACTTACTGCAATGGTTTCTGTAACAGCAGTAAAAGTTACTAAGGATTTAAGATATGCAAAGGTATTTGTAAGCATATTTGGAAAAGATGAAGAAGAAAAGAATAATACTTTCACTGCATTAAAAAATGCAAGTGGATATATAAGAAAAGAAATTGGCATAAGAATTAATTTAAGACATAATCCTCAAATTATTTTTGAATTAGATGATTCAATAAGTTATGGAATGCGTATTGAAGAACTTATTCATAAGGTAAATAAGGGTAAATAATTGTCAATTAAAACAATTAAAGATATTTTATTAAGTGCAAAAAAGATAGGCATTACCTACCATGTATCACCAGATGGTGATGCAGTAGGTAGTGTTCTTGCGCTTTATAATGGATTAAAATCCTTAAATAAAGATTGCTATATACTTTCTAAGGAATCACTATCTGAAAATTTAAGATTTCTTTTAGGTGCTGAAGATGTAACTGGTGAAACTTATGAACCAACAGCTGATACAGATGTAGTTATTGTCTTAGATTGTGGCAATTATGAAAGAGTATGTGCCAATTTAGAAAATTATAATAAAGTATTATTAAATGTAGACCATCACTTATCAAATGATATGTATGGTAATGAAAATTACGTAGATACAAATGCAGCAGCTACAGCAGAAATAGTTTATGAATTATTGTTGGAGCTAGGATTTGTCTTTAAGGAAGATGATGAAATAAGTAAAGAAATAGGAACATGTTTATATACATCATTAGTAACAGATACAGGAGCTTTCAGACATTCTAATGTTACATATAGGACTTTAGAAATCGCAGCTAAACTGAAGAAAATTGGTGTAAATAATACATTTATTTATCAAAGTCTTTTTGATAATAAGGATTTTAATAGAGTGAGATTTGTAGGTAAAGTGCTTACAGGTATGAAGCTTGTTTGTGATGGTAAAGTTGCCTTAATCGAACTTCCTAAAGATGCAGGAGAAGAATTTGGTATAGAAGTGGGAGATACTTCTGACATTATATCTTATGGACTGCAAATAAAAGGTGTAGAAGTAACTTTATTAGTGAAAGAAGCAGATGATAAAATTAAAGCTAGCCTTAGATCAAAAAATGATGTTGATGTAAGAAAGATTGCTGAATACTTTGGCGGAGGTGGACATACTAAAGCTGCAGGATTAGCTATAAAATATTCAACATTAGAAGAAGCTAGGGATAAAATATTAAGCAAAATAGAGGAAGAGTTATAAGATATGAATGGAGTTATAAATATCTTTAAACCTAAGGGAATGACATCATTTGATGTTGTTAGAGAAGTAAAAAAAGTTTGTTCAACTGGAAAGGTTGGTCATACAGGTACCCTTGATCCAGAAGCTACGGGTGTTTTACCAGTATGTATTGGAAGAGCAACAAAGATAATAGATTATATCATGGATTCAAGAAAGGTATATGAAGTAGAATTTAAACTAGGAATTAAAACTACTACATATGATGATGAAGGTGATATTCTTGAAAGTCATGAAACTAGTCATTTAACTGATGAAGAAATCTTACAGGCAATAAAAAGCTTTTTAGGTGAATATTCTCAAATACCACCTATGTATTCTGCACTTAAACAAAATGGTGTTAGATTATATACTTTAGCAAGACAGGGAATTGAAGTTGAAAGAGAAGGAAGAAATATAACTATTTATAATATTGAAAATATAAAAATAAATAACCCTTTTGTTTCAATGAAGGTTACATGTTCAAAAGGGACTTATATAAGAAGTCTTTGTTATGATATAGGTGAAAAGCTTGGAGTTTATGCAGCAATGACAGAGCTTAACAGAGCTGAAACATCAGTATTTAAGCAGGAAGATTCAATTAATATTAAGGATCTTACCAGCGAAAATTATTCACAGCATTTAATTTCCATAGAAGAAGCATTAAATCATTATGAAAGAATTAATATAAATCATAAGTATGCAAAGCTTTTGGTAAATGGAGTAAGAGTTGGAGATACTAGGTATACAAATGATAAAGTTGAAAATGAAAAATTATATCGCGTATATGATGGAGAGAAATTCTTAGGTCTTGGAAGCAAGAATGATAAAGGATTTAAGATTACTAAATTATTAATAACTTAGGAGAAAAATAATGTTAGTGTTAGAAGATGCTATTTTAAAGAAAGAAAATAGAAAAAACTTTGTAGCCTTAGGCAGTTTTGATGGATTGCATGAAGGGCATTTATCTCTAATACGTAAGATAAAGCAGCTGGCTGAAGAAGGTGAAGGGCAGTCAATTGTCTATACCTTTAAAAATCATCCTAGAAAATTTATTAATACAAATAGTACATTGAATTTACTTATGACCAATGAAGAAAAGGTATCTATTCTAGAAGAAGAAGGAATAGATATACTGGCTTTTAAGAAATTTGATAAAGAGACTATGGAAATGAGTCCAGAAGAATTTATTAAAAATATATGTGAGAACTTTAATATCAAGGGCATTGTAGTAGGATTTAATTTTAAGTTTGGCTATAAAAATGCTGGTAATATTAAATTATTAAATGAACTTAAATCTAAATATCATTTTGATTTATATGTGATGGAGCCTTGTATATATAAAGACTCAGTAGTAAGTTCTACAAGAATTAGGGAAGCTATAATTGATGGTGAGGTGGAAGAGGCATTTAATATGCTTACACGACCATATTCTCTTAAAGGAAAAGTAATTCATGGCAAGAAGCTTGGAAGAACAATAGGATTTCCAACAGCAAATTTAGAAATAGATAAAAGTAAATGTATTCCTGCAAAAGGTGTATATTATACTAATGTATCTATAAAAGGAAAAATTTTTAAAGGAATTACTTCTGTAGGGCATAATCCTACAGTAAATGGGAAAGAATTAACTATAGAGACTAATATTCTTGACTTTAATGAATATATATATGGGCAGACTATAAATGTATCTTTTATTAATAAAATCAGGGAAGAAATAAAATTTAATGGCTTAGAAGAATTGGTAAATCAATTAAAGATAGATAAGAGTTATGCTGAAAAAAATAATATTATAATTTAATATGGATTTTAATTTGTATTAAATGACAAAATTATTATTAAAATAAAATTTGTTTACAATATTAAATTAGTCTGATATAATAACTGATGAACAAACCTATATCTAAGATATAAGCTTTCACTTATACCATGGATATAAGGGGATAATATTACGGAGGTGTCATAATGGACGCAATAAGAAAACAAGAAATAATTAAAGAATTCGGAAGACATGAAGGAGACACTGGTTCACCAGAAGTTCAAATCGCACTTTTAACTGAAAGAATCAACTCTTTAACAGCTCACTTAAGAACTCATAAGAAAGACCACCACTCAAGAAGAGGTCTTTTAATGATGGTAGGACAAAGAAGAGGATTCTTAAAGTATTTAGCTGCTCAAGATATCGAAAGATACAGAGCTATAATTTCAAAATTAGGCTTAAGAAGATAGTCTGTAGAGCGGGTTTTATCCGCTCTATTATTTTAAAGATTAAAAATTAACCGAAAGACCTGAAGGGAGGTTATAAAAAATGACTAATGTACTTACAAAAAACATAGCTGGAAGAGAAATGAAAGTTGAATCTGGCAGAGTAGGAATGCTTTCAGATGCAGCAATATTCATGAGCTATGGAGATACAGTTATATTAACAAATGTTAACGCTTCAGAAAAACCTAGAGAAGGAATAGATTTCTTCCCACTTAGCGTTGAATACGAAGAAAGATTATATTCAGTTGGTAAAATACCAGGTGGATTCATCAAGAGAGAAGGTAGACCTTCAGAAAATGCAATTCTTTTTGGAAGAGCTGTAGATAGACCTCTTAGACCATTATTCCCAAAAGGGTATAGAAATGATGTTCAAGTAGTTTGTACAGTTGTTTCTGTAGAACAAGATAACTTACCGGAAATTCTAGCAATTAATGCTGCATCTATGGCATTATGCCTATCAAGCATTCCATTCACAACACCTGTTGGAGCTGTCCAAGTGGGATTAATCGATGGAAACTTTGTTTTAAATCCAACATTAAAAGAAAGAGAAGAAAGTATTCTTCAATTAACTGTTTGTGCAACAAAAGAAAGAGTAATGATGATTGAAGCTGGTGGAGATGAAATACCAGAAGAAACAATGATCAAAGCAATTGAATACGGTTTTGAAAAATGTCAAGACATCGTAGCATTCCAAGAAGAGGCTATGGCTAAGTTTGGTAAAGAAAAGAAAGAACCAGTTCTTTATAAACCAAATTCAGAATTAAAAGCAGATATAGAAGAGTTTGCTGGTGAAATGATTAAAGCAGCAATGTGGATTACTGATAAAGATGAAAGAAATGCTGCTATGGATATCGTAAATGATAAAATCATGGAAGAATTCCAAGAAAAGTACGCAGATTTCTTAGGTGACATCAATGAAATAGTTTACTCTATGCAAAAAGAAGTTGTAAGAGATATGCTTCTTAACCATAAGAGAAGACCAGATGGAAGAGCATTTGATGAAATAAGAAAGATTTCATGTGAAGTAGGAATACTACCTAGAACTCATGGTACAGGTCTTTTTACTAGAGGACTTACTCAAGTTATGACTGTAGCTACTTTAGGAGCTGTAGGAGATATACAGATAATAGATGGTATTGGTGAAGTAGAATCTAAGAGATACATGCATCACTATAACTTCCCTGCTTATTCAGTTGGAGAAGTTAGACCACTTAGAGGACCAGGAAGAAGAGAGATAGGACATGGAGCTTTAGCTGAAAGAGCTTTAGAACCATTAATACCTTCAGAAGAAGAGTTCCCATATACTATAAGATTAGTATCTGAAGTATTAAGTTCAAATGGATCAACTTCTCAAGCTTCAGTTTGTGGTTCTACATTAGCATTATTAGATGCAGGTGTTCCAATAAAGAGACCAGCAGCTGGTATAGCAATGGGATTAATAACTTCAGAAGATTTAGTTCATGAAGAAGTATTAACAGATATTCAAGGAATTGAAGATTTCTTTGGAGATATGGACTTTAAAGTTGCAGGTACAACAGAAGGTATAACTTCTATCCAAGTTGATACTAAAATTAAAGGTTTAAGCTTTGATGTAATTTCTAAGGCAATTACTGATGCTAGAAAAGCAAGAGTATATATCTTAGATAAGATAGAAGAATGTATTCCAGAAAGCAGAAAAGAAGTATCTAAGTTTGCACCTAAGACTTGCACAATAAGCATTGATCCAGAAAAGATCAGAGATGTAATTGGTGCTGGTGGAAAGGTAATCAACAAGATTATTGCAGATACTGGTGTTAAGATAGATATTAAAGAAGATGGTACAGTATTTGTTTCATCACCTGATCATGAAGGAGTAAATGAAGCCATAAGAATTATTGAAGGATTAACTAAGGAAGTTCAAGTTGGTGAAGTTTATTTAGGTAAAGTTACAAAGATTGCTGCTTTTGGAGCATTTGTTGAAATCTTACCAAATAAAGAAGGCTTATGCCACATATCTAAATTAGATAAAGCAAGAGTAAATAAAGTTGAAGACGTAGTATCAGTTGGAGATGAAATACTTGTAAAAGTAACTGAAATAGACCAACAAGGCAGAATAAACCTTTCAAGAAAAGATGCGTTACCTGCTGAAGAGGAAACAACAGAACAATAATATTTATTCATTAAAATAATATTTATTATGTGAAAGAGAATTATTAAAATTCTCTTTTTTTAGTATATAGAATAAAATAATATAAATTAAAATAAACTAAAATCAAACTAAAAAAATGGAGGTAATTATGTTTGAGATATACACGTTAGATAACGGATTAAGAGTTGTTACTGAATATATTGAACATGTAAATTCAGTAAGCGTTGGAGTTATGGTTCAAAATGGCTCAAGAAATGAAGAAAAGTCTGTCAATGGAATTTCACACTTTATAGAGCATATGTTTTTTAAAGGTACTAATAAGAGAAGTGCAAAAGAAATAGTTCAAGACATAGAAAATGTAGGTGGACAAATTAATGCCTATACTAGTAAAGAAACAACTTGTTATTATACAAAATCATTATATACACATTTGGAACTTTGCCTAGATGTACTTTCAGATATGCTTTTAAATGCAAAGTTCGATGACGAGGAAATTGAAAAGGAAAAAGGTGTGGTAATAGAAGAAATAAACATGAGCGAAGATAATCCAGAAGATGTTCTTGAAGATATTCATTCAAAAGTAATATTTGGTGATAATCCTCTTGCAGATCCAATATTAGGTACTATTGATATAATTAAATCATTAAATAGTAAGAAAATTAAGGAATATGTAAAAAAACATTATACTCCTCATAATTCAGTAATAAGTATATGTGGAAAATTTAATAAAAATGAATTGAAAAAATTAATTGAAAATTATTTTGGACCTTGGGATAAAAATGAAATATATATACCTACTTATGAAGAAGTAAACCTTTTAGATGGTTCAGCATCTGTAAATAAGCAAATAGAACAGCTTCATATAAACGTTGGATTAAAAGGGCTTCCATATGCTCATGAAAGAGCATATTCACTTGCTTTATTAAATAATATTTTCGGTGGAGGTGCCTCATCAGTATTATTCCAAAAAGTAAGAGAAGAGCTTGGACTTTGCTATACTATATATTCATATTCACAGCCTTATATAGGTGTTGGAAGCTTAAATATTTATACTGGCTTAAGTAAACAATTTGCAGGTAAAGCTTTAGAAGTTATTAATAGAGAACTTAAAAAATTTGCAGATAATGGTATTAGCGATGAGAAGCTTAATATAAATAAAGAAAAGCTTATTTCTGGTTATCTTTTAGGCTTAGAAAGCACAGCATCAAGAATGTTTGCTAATGCTAAATGCTTATTATTACAAAATAAGATAAAAACAGCAGAAGAAGTTACCGAAAAAATTAACAAAATAAATAAGCAAGACATAAACTATGTATTGGAAGAGTGCTTTAAACCGGGAATAATAAGTGCATCATATGTAGGTCAAGATGTAGAAATTGATGGATTAAATAAAATTATAGGACTTTCTGACGTAGCGTATAATAGAGATGTTATGTAAATGACAAAAGAGTATAATGATTATATTGCTGAGTAAATAAGGATATGAGGGTAATAAATTGCCTCCTTTTAGCATAAAATTTTATGAAAAGTAAGGAGGTAATTTGTTTATGAAAGATTTTGAATATTATGAAAAAAAAGCAGATAGTTCCGAAAAACTTATAAGTGATTTGGAGAAATTTGAAATATTTAATTTAGAATGTGCAGAAAAATACGATAGTGCTCAAAACATTGACTTTATAGTAGATGAAGAAGGATACTTAAAATTCTTGGTTGTAGGTGTTAGCAGCAATAAGTTAAGCTTATTTGGAGGTAGTAGGGAATTTGTAGAAATACCTTGGGAGTGTGTTACTAAAATTGGTGCTAACGTAATAGTAATCTCCGCAGAAGAAGGGAAAATTAAAAGAGCTAAAGCTTAGCTAAGGAGGAGATTTCCTTGAATATAATAGTACAAAAGTTTGGAGGTACATCTGTATCTACAGAGGATAGGCGAAAACAGGTAGCAATTAAAGTGAAGGAGGCAATTGAAAATGGATTTACACCTATAGTGGTAGTATCTGCTATGGGTAGAAAAGGACAGCCATATGCCACTGATACTTTATTGACTCTTATAGATGATAAATTTAAGGAAACCAATAGAAATTCCAAGGATCTCTTGATGTGTTGCGGTGAAATTATAAGCTCGGTGGTAGTAGCAAATGCTTTATATAATGAAGGAATTGAGGCAGTACCATTAACAGGAGGACAAGCTGGCATAATCACTGATGATAATTTCTGTGAGGCTGAGTATATAAGCATTGATATAGATAGATTATTGTCAGTGGTAAGAGAAGGGAAGGTTCCTGTTGTTACAGGTTTTCAAGGAATAACTAAAGATGGATATTTTACTACATTAGGTAGGGGAGGAAGCGATACTACAGCATGTATTTTAGGTAATGCTGTAAAAGCAAAAGAAATAGAGATTTATACTGATGTGGATGGAATTATGACAGCTGACCCAAGAATTGTTGAAGATGCTTCACTTATTGATGAAATAACGTATAATGAAGTTTTTCAATTGGCAGATCAAGGCGCTAAAGTAATACATCCTAAAGCAGTGGACTTAGCAAAGAAGGGGAACATTCCTCTTTTTATAAAAAACACATTAAGTGAATCAAAGGGAACATTGATTAGCAATGATATCATGTGCAATGAAAGAAGATATATTACAGGAATAACTTATCTTAATAATAGGATTCAAGTAAGGATAAGGTTATCTGAAAATAGCAATATAAAGGCATATCAAAGTTTATTAAGCATACTTGCTAAAAATCATATAAGTTTAGATCTTATTAATATCTTTCCAGCACATCAGTTTTTTACAGTAGATAAATCTGAAAAGGAAAATGTATCTAGCATATTAGATTTGGTGGGAATTAAATATAGTATAATTGAGGAATGTAGTACAATAGCTATAGTAGGGGCAGGAATGACTGGTGTTCCTGGTATTATGGCAAGGATAATAAATGTGTTGCAAAATAATAATATCGAAGTATTACAGACAGCAGATTCTAATATGACTATATGGTGCCTTATTTATACTAAGGATATTGAAATTGCTATAAATCTGCTTCATGAAGAATTTGGCTTATCCAAAGTCCATTAGCTAGTAATGGTGATGTTAAAATATAAAAAAATATCTTGGTATTAGGGACTTTTTATAAAATATGAAAAGTTCCTAATGCTAAAGTATTGTAAATAATATATAATAAATATATATTATTGGCAAAGGAGATGTTTTTTATGAAAATAGTTTTTGATGAAAAGGCAAAAAAAGCATTGGAGGAAATGATAGAAAATAGTAATGAGAATTATATAAGAGTTAAGCCCTTCATTGGTTGTGGAAAACCAGCATATGAAATATATGCAGATTTTAAAGGTGAAAATGATATTGAAGAATTAGTAGATGGAATAACTTTTGTAGTACATAAGGAATATGAAAAGATATGCAATGGAATTGAGATAAAGTACGATAAGGAAGTATATAATAAGGGATTTTATATAAAATCTATATAGAAGTTGAAGCCTTCAGACAATGAAGGCTTCAATTATAAAATAAATAATTTGTAAACATTATCTTTTTTTAAAAGTCAATGCTGAAAAATAGAGTTAATTATGTTATGCTTAATAAAGGAAAATATATACGTAAAGGAGAATAATATGAAATTTACAAAAAGATTAGTTGTGGGATTAGTATCAACTGGAATTATTGCTACCCTTTTCACAGGATGTACTAATAAAGATGTAACACCAGTTAGAGCTGAAAGTGCTGAAGAGGCAATAAACTTATTTAATGAATATAATAAATCAAATGACATAGAGAATATGGTTTCATTATATTCTAAGGTATATTTAGATTCAGTAGGCTATAGTAGCGGAACAGTGGTAAAGATGCTTGAGGCTAATAGAAAGAATGCTGAAATTACTAAGTCTGAAACTGAAAGTATTGAAGTTATAGACGAAAATATAGAAAAAGCAGTAGTAAATATGGCCATTATGGAAGATGGAAAAGAAGTACCATATACATATAATTATGCTATGGTAAAAGAAGATGATGGCTGGGCTGTTTCACCTGATGGAGTAATAGAATGTACTAATGTTGAAGCTCCAGAAATAGTTTCAGGAAAGCTTAATATCTACCTATCTAAGATGATAAAACTAGTAGATGGATATATTTTAAGAGCTGATATATCAAATAATAGCTCAAAAGCATATAGTTTTGGTAAAGAAGGAAACTTATGCAAAGTTGTAGTAGAAACAACTGAAGGTGAATATAGCACTTCTATGCTAGAAGAAGTAAAGCTTGATAAGAAGGTAAAAACTTACTTTATGGCAAGATTTGATGAGTTAGAGGGAGAAGTTAAAAAGGTTACTGTTACTAACGTTTATGATATAGAAGATGATGCTATAAAAGAAGATAGTATAAGAGATATTATTATCTATGAAAAATAAAAAACTTATTAAACTTAAAAGAAGCTAGTGTCCAATTTTATGTGACACTAGTTTCTTTTAAATTTAATAATTCTTTAAGCTTAAATATTACAGAATAATATGATTCAGGCATTCCAAGATCAATAACATTTTCAATGATTGTATAATGTCTTTTTAAAGGGAGAGCCTTCATATATTCGCTACAGTTATTTAAACAACTGAAAATAATAAAGTCAATATCTTCAATTACTAAATTTAGAATATCTTCAAAAGGAATACTATTTACATTATATATGGCATTCAGTGGATTAAATCTATCATTATCTAAATCATCCTTCCAATCGTCTAATGCATCCATAAGGTAAATCCATTTTCCAATAGAGTAGCCAAGATTATACAGAGTTTCTCGTATTTTAGGACTGTCATCTGGAAGACTGTATGGATATAAGCTTAAAATAGAAGCCATTATGACGCTGAATGGGTGACATACTTCATCTAAGGATGCAAAATCAAGTTGTTTCTCATACTTAGATAAGATAGTCATATTTTCATCTATAATAGAAAATAGTGATTTTAAATATTTTTTTGCTTTTTTATCAGCTGGAAGAAAAAGTACATGAAATAGCCGACTTTTAATACTTCCTTCATCTACTATATCATCTTTAAGTTTTAAGCTAGAAATGATTATATTAACTGCAGAAATATAATTTAATGCATTTGTAGGTTGGCAGATTACGGTTTCAGTTGTTAAATGTTTAAGGCAATGAATTGATTTATTTTTTATAGGTTCATTGCTTAGACCATCTAAAAGGAAGCCAATAAATGTTAAATCATAATTTAAGGTTAATCGAGGTATATTACCAAAATTTTCTTTTATGGTATTACACAAGCCACAATAGTAGCTTTTAAAGTAATAGTAATCTCCAAGCTTTAACTCATTGTATAGTGGTGTAATATAGCCAAACATTTATTTACTAGCCACCTTACTTAACACATTTTTCCGCCACCATTTCCGCACATATTCATAGCATTATTATTTCCACCAGATAATAGGCTTTGAAGCAATATATTTTGAAGAGGATTTCCATTCATACCATTGCCACCAGCTGGATTTTGAGCCATTCCTCCATTTGGTACTGCACCACCAGCAGGATTATTATTCATTGGATTAGCATTGCCACCCATCATATTTCCTAGTGGATTACCTCCGCCCATCATATTTCCTAAATTGCCCATATCTCCACACATTCCATTAGGAGCACCGCTATTTCCACCACACATGTTCATATTATTTTGATTAGCTTTCATATTGGCAGCAGCAGCAGCTCTGGCATAATTTTGTTTTATGGTGTTTATTTTTCTTGAAAGAATTGTCATAGTTTCTTTATATTCAGGGTTTGTTGGATTTAATTCAGCAGCAGTTTTTAAGTGATTCACACCAGATTGTACCCAACCTTTCTTTAGCATAACAAACCCTTTTAAATAATTCCATTCAGCGTTATTCTTATCAGAAATTAAATTCAATTCTGTTTCAGCAGAAATAAATTGTTCATTTTCTATAAGGTTTCTAATTTCTTTATACTTTAAGTCATTGATTAGTGTATTATATGCCTCATTAGCTTCAGAAATTTTATCTTCCATCAAATAGTAATCATCAGAATTATCATTATCAATTTGATAAGTATCTACTATTCTTTCGTAAGCACTTTCTATTTCATCTTTTGAAGCTGTAGGCGGAATGCCTAAAATTTTATATGGATTCATTAAATAAATCTCCTTAAAGATTTGATAATTCAGTATAGTATATTCTAAATATGGTAAATGAGTGCTTAGTTATAATATCTAATGCATAGTTATAATATTTTGTAGAGTAAGTTAAAATACTAATGGAGAAAGATTCATTAAGGAGGAAAAGATGATATTACCAAAAGAATTTTATGAAGATGATGCCATAACTGTAGCTAAAAACTTATTAGGTAAGGTTTTGGTTAGAAAAGTAGATGGTAAAGTTATAAAATGTAAGATCGTAGAAACAGAAAGCTATATTGGGGCCATAGACAAGGCTTCACATGCGTATAATGGAAGAAGAACAGAACGTACAGAACCACTTTTTCATAGTGGAGGTATATCTTACGTTTATTTTATTTATGGATTATATCATTGCTTTAATGTAATAAGTGATAAAGAAAATGTAGCATCAGGAGTGCTTATAAGAGCTGTAGAACCACTTAATAATTTTGACTATTTAGCAGAAATAAGATTTAAGAAGAAATATGATGAATTAAGCAAAGTACAAAAAAAGAATCTAACTAATGGACCTAGTAAATTATGCATGGCACTTAATATTACAAAAATAGAAAATTATCATAGATTATATGAAGAAAGTAATTTATATATTGAAGAAGGGTATAATGATGAAATAGAGATAGTTGAGACTACAAGAATAGGAATAGATTATGCTGAGGAGGCTATTAATTTTCCGTGGAGATTTTACATAAAGGATAACATATATGTATCTAAGAAATAAAAAGTGCTGCCAGGATTTACTGGCAGCATTTTTATATGCATTCAATAAGATCTCCACCCATGCATTCACAGCATTGGTCTAAGCATATTAAATCGCAACAACTTATATCAAAATCGCAGCAGCAATCATCACAGCAACAGCAAGAGCAACCACGGTTTCTTCTTCTATAGCCACCATGATAATAATCATCACAGTAATGCTTATGCCTTGACATAAGATTAGCATATGATTCCTTAATGAAGTCATTGGATGGATCTAATGATATAGCAGTGTTAAAGTAAGATATGGCACTATCATACCATGATTTATTAAAGAGCATAAGGCCATACAAATAATTCCATATGGCATTTTTTTCAGTTATGGAGTTAAGCTTTTCTTCTGCTAAATTTATTTTTCTTTTTTTTATAAGATTAACTATTTCATTAAATATATTTTCATCATAACTTTTACTAATTTCCATGGATAAATCATCTCCTTAAGGTATATTACAATTTTATGTATTTATATTTAATTATATACAAGTGAAAATAAGTTAACAACTTACTTGGGTAAATAATAATGTTTAATAAAAGAAAAACTTGGTATATAATATAATAGTTAATTTACTAAAAGCGTGAGGTGGAGCAGTGAATATTAGAGAGCTAAATAGTTTAATGACAAGTCATGATATAAAAAATAGGCTCCCAAGGGGACGAAGATCCGTAAATGAAGGGTTAGTACATCAAGTCAAATCTATGGTAGATCCACAGTATGACTCTTTAGATATTTATGGGAAGGTTATGTCAAGTGAAAGCAGGGAAATGTATAACACCAATATTTCCATCGACATAAAGAATTTAAAATTAATATATACAGAATGTGAGTGTATTGATTATAAGGATAATACAGATTTTAATTCAAATTATATATGTAAGCATGTAGCTGCCACATTTTATAGATTTATAGATATCTTAGAAGAAAGACTTAAAGAAGAGAGCAGAGGTCAAGGTTTAAGTGCTAGAAAAATAGATATGGATTATAGCAAAAAACTGTTAGATCAGTTAGATGAAGATGATAATAAAAGAGAAATGCTAAATATAGAAGTTTCTTTAGAAAAGAAAAGCTATTTTAGAGGCGAGCCTTTTTTTGAAGCAGATTTTAAAATAGGTAGCAATCATCTTTATGTAATGAAGAACATTCCTGAGTTTGTTAAAGCAAGAATAAACGAAGAAAAATTAATTTATGGTAAAAATTTTATTTATGATCCTAAAAGACATTATTTTTCAGATGAGGATGAAAGAATAATAGATTTTATTGAAGAATATGCGGGGTTAAATGAAGCTTTAGGAAGTGGTCCTTTATATGGAAGAACAAGCAGTGGACCAATTTCTAAAAATAAGATGCTGGTGATACCATCACAGACATTAAGAAGATTTTTAGAGTGCTTATCCCATAAGAGAATAACATTTATAGAGAAAGATGAAGAAAAAAAGATAAAAATAAAGAAAGAGGATATGCCACTAAAGTTTAAATTGGAAGAGGACCATGACAGCATTAATTTAAGCATATCAAACAATCTTCCAAGGCCACTTACATATAAAAGTGATGTATATATTTATGATGATGTAGTATATCTACCGTCAAAAAAGCAGGCTCAAAAATATAAACTATTTTACTCAGCCTTAAAGGATAACGAAAAAATATCCTTCAAAGGTGAAAAGAAGAAAGATGTGTTTACTAAGATAATTCCTGCTTTAGATATAATTACAAAGGAAGTTAATCTTGATGACAATTTAAAGAAGAATATTGTAAAAGAAGATTTAAAGATACAAGTATTTTTTGATAGAGATAAGAAAAGTACTTGGGCTGATGTAAAGATGAATTATGGCGAAGAATCTTTTAATCTTGCTAAAGGACCAAATAATGAACAATATATAATAAGAGATTTAAATAAAGAACAAAATATTGAAAATGTTTTAAATAGACATAGTTTTTATAGGGATAAAGGAAAGTTTATCTTTAATGGTGATGATGATAAGTTATATGAATTTCTTTTAAGTGATTTAAAAGATGTAAAAGAGTGTGGAGAGGTATTTTATTCTGATAGGTTTAAAGATAGAAAAATTTATGGGTCTACATCTATGAAAGGATCCATAAAGAAAGATGGTAATAGCAATTTCTTAGAGTTTACCTTTGAAGTGGAAGAAGTTGATAAAGCAGAATTTGCAGATATTTTAAGAGCTTTTAAGGAAAAAAGGAAATTCTATAAATTAAAGAATGATTCATTTGTTAATTTTGCTGATGAAAAGGTAAAAGACTTTTTCACTTTAGCAGAAACATTGTCATTAGATAATAATATGGATGAAAATAGAATTAGGATTCATAGAAATAGAGCTGCATTTATAAATGAAGCAATAGAAAGTGGCAATATGTCTTATATAGATGGAAAAGAAATTGTATCACATATTTCTAATAAACTTAAGACTATTAAGGAAGTTAATTATAGCATTCCAGCAAAATTAAATGCTAAACTTAGAGATTATCAAATAACAGGATATAATTGGTTTAAGACTTTAAGTCATTATGAATTTGGTGGGATTTTAGCAGATGAAATGGGACTTGGTAAAACAATTCAAACCATAACATTCTTGCTTTCAGAAAAAGAGAATAATAAGAAATCACTTATAGTGACACCAACTTCATTAATTTATAATTGGAAAAGTGAGTTTGAAAACTTTGCTCCATCAATGAGGATTGCTGTACTGCATGGAAGTAAAGAAGAAAGAATTGAAATTATGGAAAATATAGAATCTTATGATGTTATACTTACAACTTATGGGACACTTAAAAATGATTATGAATGGTATAATGACAAAGAATTTGATTATTGCATCATAGATGAAGCACAGCATATAAAGAATCCTCAATCTATAAGCAGTGAAACTGTAAAAGAGATAAAAGCTAAAGTCAAATTTGCCCTTACAGGTACACCAATAGAAAATAATCTCTTAGAATTATGGTCAATTTTTGACTTTGTAATGCCAGGATACCTTTATAATAAAAATAGGTTCCAGGAAAGATTTATTGGAACTAGGGAAGGAACTGTAGCTCTTAAGAAGATGATACAACCTTTTATTTTAAGAAGGCTTAAGAAAAATGTTATGATGGAATTGCCAGATAAAATAGAAAAGAAGTATTATGTGGAAATGAATGAAGAGCAGAAGAAAGTATATTCATCTTATATTGCTGATATAAAGGAAAAGATGAATGACAAAGATATTAATAAAGATAAGATAACCATATTTTCATATTTGACAAAGTTAAGGCAGTTATGCTTAGATCCATCTGTTATTGTTGAGGGGTATAATGGCGGAAGTAGCAAGATAGATACAGCACTTTCTATAGTTTGTGATGCCATTGATGCAGAAAGGAAGATACTTTTATTTTCGCAATTTACATCAGTACTTGACAATATAAAAAAGACATTAAAAGAAAATAATATAGATTATTATTATCTAGATGGTGCAACAAAAGCACAAGAAAGAATAAAACTTGTTAATGATTTTAATAGTAAAGATGATGTTAGCGTATTTTTAATATCTTTAAAAGCAGGAGGAACAGGACTAAATTTAACATCAGCAGATATGGTAATTCATTTTGATCCATGGTGGAATCCAGCCATAGAAGATCAAGCAACAGATAGAGCCCATAGATTTGGACAAAAAAGTAATGTAGAAGTAATAAAACTTATTGCAAAAGGGACCATTGAAGAAAAGATAATTAAGCTACAAGATGATAAAAAGGAAGTAATTGGAGAAGTAATGAATGGAGATTATAAGAATGGAAGTTTACTTGGAACATTAAGTGAAGAGGAAATAAAGGAATTATTCTTATAATTGGGAGGGAAGAAAATGCTAATTGAAGAGAGAAAGAAAATAATATTAGAAAAGTTAAAAATCAATTCTATGGTAACTTTAGCAGAGCTCATAGATGAAATTGGTGCCTCTGAATCAACCATTAGAAGAGATCTTCAAATGCTTGATAAGGAAGGAAAGTTGAAAAAGGTTCATGGAGGAGCAGTAGCCATTGGAGATGACTATTTTAAAAATGACTATAAGGTTATCCTTAGACAGGAAATAAATAAAGGTGAAAAAAATGAAATAGCAAAGTTTGCCTCTAAAATAGTTGAAGATGGTGATACTATATATATAGATGCTGGAACAACTACAGAGCATATGATTGATTATTTAAAGAATAAGCAGATTACTGTAGTGACAAATGGAATTGCTCATGCTAAAAAATTAGTTGATATGAATATAAAAACTTTTATTTTAGGTGGGGAAATAAAAGGCGTTACAGAAGCTATTGTAGGTGTTAGAGCTGTAAAGGACCTTGAAAGCTACAATTTCACAAAGGGATTCTTTGGTGCAAATGGAATAAGTTTAGAAAATGGATGTACTACTCCAGATGCCAACGAAGCTATGGTAAAAACAGAAGCAATCAAGAAATGTGATAAGGCATATATACTTGCAGATAAAAGTAAATTTGATGAAAATAGCTTTATAACTTTTTGTAAGATGGAGGATGTAATAATAATTACTGATAAAGAAGAGTGTGAAAAATATAAAACAGAAATATTTAAGATAAAGTAGTAAGGCTATGATTTGTGTCTAATAATTAATGCAGATACTTAAAATAAATCTAGGGAGAAAAGGGAGGAAGAAATGAATAAAACAAAAAAGGCAATATTTAATGCTGCAATAAAAGTGTTTTCGATAGAGGGATATGATAGTGCCACAGTAGAGGAAATAGCTTCAGAAGCAGGAGTGGCAAAAGGGACATTATATTACAATTTTCAGGGTAAAGAGGAAATTTTTAAATTTGTAATAGATGAAGGAATGAAGCTAATAAAGAATGAAGTGCTTGATGCCATAAAGGATATTGATGATCCTCTTGAAAAGTTAAAAATATCAGCTAAAGTACAGCTAAGATATGTGTATAATAATAAAGAATTTTTTAGAGTAATAATGAGTCAAATATGGGGAGATAAGAATCGTCATCAAGAAATGAGACAAGAGATTAGAAGACTTGTAAATATAAACTCAAATAGAATAAATGATATAACTAAGGGAAAAGCAGATAAAGATGTGTTAGAAGTTTTAGGATGCTGCTTTATAGGGGTGTTATTTTCTTCAGCATTATATGAAATTTTATATGAAGACCAATATTCAGAAAATTATATAGTAGATAGATTTATGGAGTATGTTAATTTTTCAATAGAAAAGATTAATAAAAAAGTATAATTAAGAAAAGAGATAATGTTTATGAATACAAAAAATATCACTTATTCAGCTGTTTTTTCAGCTATATTTGTTTTGCTAAGTATAATAGCTATTAGTACCGGTATTGCATATTCCTTATTCCTAGATATAATAGTACCTATATATGTATGTATTGTATTTTTAAAGCTTGACAGAAAGTATGCAGTATTTATGAGCATTACGTCACTTATGATTGTTTTTTTCATTTTAGGTAATGTGGTAGCAGCAATTTGGATGGCACAAGGTATGATAATTGGATTTATATGTACTTTATTTATTAGTAGGGATAGCTGCATTTTTGATGATTTATTGTTTTCATCAATACTGGCCACTTTTGTAATAATATTTGTGGATATATATTTTTCAGCGCTTACAGGATATAGTTTAATTAAAGATTCAGAAGAACTTTTAAAAACTGTAGTAAAGACATTAAGTACATATAATCCATTAATGGTATTGCCAGATTATTATTCATCACTAATAATTTATTTAAGTATTGCAACTATACCAGTAGGAACAGTAATGGTGGTTTATTTAGGATCTATGACATTGGGAAATAAATTAATGATTTTAGACAAAAATACTAAAAGAAAGTTCAATATAATAAAACAATTTAAAAAGTATGGTTCACTATTATGTTGCAGTAAAGAAGCTTATATATTTTCTATAGTATATGTGATTATAGTAGAGTTAATTAAAGTTTTTAATATTGAAATAACAATAGATTATTTAAGGGTAGTTATTATGTCTATGGAAGTAATATTCTTTTACTTTATTGTTAAAGATTCACTTTCATTTGTTATGAAGTATATAATAATAAGAAATAAATCAATGGTATTATATAAAATATTATTAATATTTTCAGTGTTTTTATTATTAACAAATTTTAAAATTACAGTTTTATTACTTATTATTTCATCATGGATAATAAATAATAAAATAGATTTAAGACAGAGGCAGATAAAGGCTTTAGAAGCAATTTAATTTTTTAAATAAAAAAACAGTAAAATTAATTTTTACTGTTTTTTTATTTTTTGGAATTTACATAATTAAAGTTTCATATATATAAATATAAATAAATTCAGAGGTGATATAAATGAGTATTTATGTATTGAAAGAGTATGTTGAAAAGTGCATAGCTTTAGGAAAAGAAGCAACCTTTGAAGGATTAAAGAAGTATTATAGCAATAAAAGTAGCAATAAAAAGATATAGATAGCATTTAAGTGGAATTTATAAACTAATTATGTTATTCTAAATTATATTAAAAAATTTAGAAGGAGAATATACAATATGGATAAAATAGGAAGTAGAAATAAGGGAATAATTTTAATTATTATTTCTGCCTTTGGATTTGCTATGATGTCTGCTTTTGTAAAATTAGCTGGTGATCTACCGTCATTTCAGAAAACGTTTTTTAGAAACTTAGTTTCGTGTTTTGTAGCAATGTTTTTTATCATAAAGCACAAGCAGAGTTTTTTTGGCAAAAAAGAAAATCAGAAGATATTAATAACAAGATCAACCTTTGGTACTTTAGGTATAATATTTAATTTTTATGCCATTGATAAACTTGTGTTATCAGATGCAAATATGCTTAATAAACTAAGCCCATTTCTTGTCATTATTTTTTCGGCATTATTTTTAAAGGAGAAAATTAACTTAAGACAATTGATTTCAATAATTATTGCCTTTATAGGAGCCTTATTTATAATTAGGCCTGAATTTAACATGGCAGTAATGCCAGCTATAGTTGGAGTGTTAGGAGCAGTATGTGCTGCAGCAGCTTACACATGCTTAAGATTCCTTGGAGGAAAGGAAAAACATTATACAATTGTATTTTATTTTTCAACCTTTTCTCTAATAGTAATAGCACCATTTATGATTGCTGTATATAAGCCTATGAGTTTTATGCAGTTTGTTTATTTAATATTTGCTGGAATATTTGCCACTGTAGGGCAGTTTGGTATTACTTTAGCATATAAATATGCACCATCAAAAGAAATTTCAATTTTCGATTACTCCAATATAATTTTCTCAGCTATAATAAGCTTTGTAGTATTTGGAGTTTTACCAGATTATATGAGTATAATAGGATATGTAATAATCTTTGGGGCATCCTTATATATGTATTTGTATAATAGAAAATTAGATAAGGAAAAAGCATAGGAGAAATAGTTATGAAGGACAATTATGAAAATATAGAAGAGGTTTTTACAGAAATGCTAAAATACAGTGTTGATGAAGCCTTTAAATATTGTGATGAAGGATATGATGAAACTAAAAACCCAGAATTCCTTCTTTATAAAGGACATGCACATCTTGTTTCAGGAGAGTATGAAGAAGCTATATTATCAGTAGATAAGGCTTTTGAATTAGGATGCGATTATCAAGTATATGGTTATAATGTAAAAGCTGAAGCACTACTAGAATTAGGTTTGTATGTAGAAAGTAGAAGATACTATGAAAGAGTAATAGAATTGTCGCCAGACAATTATATAGCTACTATATTCCAAGTGGAACTTGATATTAGAGAAGAGTTCTATGAGGACGCTATTAGTAGAGCAGAAGCATATATAGAAAACTATGGAAATAATAAAGATGAAGTAGCAGATCTAAAATCAGCTATAGCATGGACATATATGGTAGATTTAAATTTACCACATGAAGGCTTTGAATACTTTAAGGAAGCTATAGAGCTAAATGAAAATTGCAGCAGAGCACATACAGGAATAGGTATTTACTATAATCATATTAAGGAATATGAAAAAGCCATTGAAAGCTTTATAAAAGCTATTGAATGTGCACCTGAAGATGGAGAAAACTATTTTGGACTTGCGGTATGCTATAAAGAAATAGGAAAATTTGAAGAAGTGGAAAAGAATTTAATTATGGCCAATGCACTTTTGCCAGAAGATAATAGAATATTATATGAGTTTGCTTTTGAACTTTTACGTCAGGAAAAAAAGGAAGAGGCAATAGAGATGTTTAAAGAAATACTAATATATAATCCAGATGATGAAGAAGTGGCAGGTTTAATCAGTTCACTTAATTAGGAGGAAATTATAATGGAAATAAGAGAAGAATTTTTATGGGGATACGCGGAAAAATTAGAAGACGATGCAGCTACAGCACTTGCCTATGCCATGGAAGAGTTAGAAAATAGTAAAAATCCAGAAATACATGTTTATGTAGCTGATGCTTTAATGGCATTAGATGATTATGAAGGTGCAGTGGAAGAAATTAATGAAGCTCTAGAAAAGAATATAGTTAATGTTAATTACGCTAAAAGTTTAAAAGGTGAAGCACTATTTTATTTAGAAAGATATGAAGAAAGTAAGAAGGTATTTACAGAAATTTTAGATAGCAATCCTAACAGCTTTTTTGTGGTAGCATACCTTACTGACATAGATATAAAGCTTGGTAAATATGCAGAAGGTATTGCAAGAGCTGAAAAAGTTCTTAGCTCAAATACATTAAGCAATTCAGATGCAGCACATATAAAAGCAAATGTAGGCTGGATCAAGCTAAAATATTTACATAAAGCCAGTGAAGCAATGGTAGATTTTGAAGAGGCCCTAAAATTAGATGCAAATATGGGTAGTGTCTATATAGGCATAGCAGAATATTATATGTCAAATAAAGATTATGAAAAAGCTTTAGAAAATTATGAAAAAGCAATAGATTTAGATGAAGGTAGTGTTGACGTTTATTATAATTTAGCAATGTGTCTTAAAATGATGGGCCATAAGGAAGATGCTTATGAATATTTCAATATAGTTTATCAATATGATCCTAGCTATAAAGATGTAAAAGAAATAATAGATGAATTAAATAGGAAATAATATTAAGAAAGATGTTTTTATAAGTAAAAACATCTTTTTTAATATATAAATTAAAAAAAAGTGATATTATATAGGTAAATAGGGAATATGGAGGATGAAAAAATGAGAATAGCTTTAATAGCACATGATAAGAAAAAAGAAGAAATGATTGAATTTACAAAAAAGAATGAAAGTATTTTAAAAAAAGTAGAACTAGTTTCTACAGGAACAACTGGGCTTAAAGTAATGGAAAATACTGATTTAAAAATTTATAGATATAAGAGTGGACCTTTAGGAGGAGATCAGCAAATAGGTGCTTTGGTGGCAGACCATAATATAGATATGATAATCTTTTTAAGAGATCCACTAACATCGCAGCCACATGAACCGGATATAATGGCACTTTTAAGATTATGTGACGTATACAAGGTACCACTAGCAACCAATGTAGCATCAGCTCAACTTTTACTTGACGCCATTGACGTAAAATTATAAAAATGAAAAATCCCACTCAAAAAATGAGAGGGATTTTTTTTGATTATATATAGTCTTAAATAAAATACTCGTAAATGAGTATAAACATTAATAAAAAAATCAGTTCAGCAATTAACCATAAAAAGAAATAGGAAAAAATATAGTATACATAATAATGAAATATAAAGAGTAATACTTAAATAAAATGTTTATACTAACTTAGAGGTGATAGTTAATGAATTTAAGTACAGGAATAAATCTTCAAAAAGAATTAAATGCAATTATGAGAAGAGTGAAAAAACCTAAAATCCATGATAAGGAAGAGTGTATTTTTTGCTGTGATGATAATTATGATGATGGATATGATTATAAAAATCATGAGGTCTATGATTTAGAAGATGAAGATGAAAATGAAAATTTGGATATGAGAGATATGATGCAATTTGATTCAAAAATCTTAATGTATTTAGGTGTAGGAATTGCATTGGGTGCATTAGGAGTATATTTGTTAAGAAGATAGTTAATTGAAATCATATGAAAATTAAATGACATAGAATTGTAAGTTTTATGTCATTTAAAATTTTATATTTAATTTTATATTTATAGAGAGAAAGTGAATAAATGAAAAAAATAATAATCAAAGTTTTAGCGGCATTACTGATAGTTACACCAATTAATATTGAAGTTCAAGCACTACTTTGTAAAGAACAATATGAAGTTGAAAGTACGGAAAATGTTCAGGAGATAATGGAAACATTATGTTCAGATAAATGTAGGGGAAGAGTAGTAGCAACAGATGAAAATTTAAGAGCTGCCCAGTATATAGAGAATTATTTTACATCAATAGGTTTAGATATATTTGATGGAGACAGCTTTTATAATGAAACAGGTTTAAGATATCGTGGCAAGGAGAATTTTGCTATTAATAATGTGGTAGGTGTTATAAAAGGAACTGAAGGTGAAAACGCAGTGTTTTTAACAGCACATTTTGATCATATTGTAGGACAGAACGGCCAGAAATTAATGGGAGCCATAGATAATGCATCAGGGATAAGCGTAATTTTACAAACTGCTAGGAAACTAAGTGCAAAAGCAAAAGAAAAACCTTTAAAAGATGATATTGTTATTGTTGCTTATAATGCTGAAGAAACAGGCTTAAATGGAAGTAATGAGTTTATGAAAAAATATAATAAGAAATATAATAAGTGCTATAATATAAATATTGATTGTGTTGGTGTAAAAGATTGTATGGAACTAGCAATGGGAAATAATGATGCTAAATCTGAAGGATTATACAGTGCCATGAGAAAAATATTTAATGAAGAAGAAGTTCCGTATAATGATAATGTTTATGCAACTAAAAATGGTGTTATCAGAGGAACTAGCGATCATCAAATCTTTAGAATGTATGGATATCCATCGCTAGTCATTGGTGATGATAATATAATAGATATTGTCCATACTGATAATGATAATCTTGATAATGTAGATTATAGTGATTTGGAAAAGTTAAGTGAAGTAATATATAAATTTATATCTGAAAATCGCTATGATATGAATGAAATAAAAACTGGAAATTAATTTTCCAGTTTTTATTTTTTTAAGCAATAATGTTTGCCAATTATAATACATTTACAATCTTCACCATGGCCTAGTTCAAAAGATTTAGCCATAGGAATGGAGGAGTCTATTAGAGAAATAATCATTTCTTCAATGGAAGGTTTATAGTTTTCCCTTTCCATTTCAGTAAAGGTTCCAAGTATTATACCTTTAATATTATCAAAGGCACCTACTTGCTTATATTGACTAAGGAATGTTGCCATCTTTGCACAATCGCCACTTAAACTTTCAAGGAATAATATTTTATTATTAAAGTCAGGCTGATACTTGGTGCCCATAAGCTTAAGGAAACAACGAATATTACCACCAACAACCATACCTTCCATTTTAGAACCACGAATAAATTCATATTTAAAGCTAGGCGTATTAGATTTCATAAAGCTATTTAAAAAATATTCTTTTTGCTCAATAGAGTATTTTCCTATTAGGTGTCTTAATTGATAATGATAAGTTGTTATATTTCCATTAGAATTAATGGCATTTAATAGTGTTGATAAATCACTGTATCCGAAAAATGGTTTAGGATTGTTTGATATAACTTGAAAGTCAATATAATCTAATGTTTCGTTAGAAAGGTCTCCACCAGAAAGGTCAAAGATAGCTTTTATATTTGTGTCTTTAAAATATGTATTAAGTATATCTGCTCTTTCCTTACCACTACCATTAAATGGACCTTGTTTTTTGTAAAACACAGGTGAAAGAATAGGATTTAATCCTAGGTCTTTAAGAGCTTCAATTAAATTATCTATTTTATTTTTATTTGCAATATCAATACCATTGGAATTAGCCACAAGACCAATGGAATCATGAGTTTTTAATAATGAATTCAAATTAACATCTCCTTATTTATAGTTATTTACTATATTATAAGCATATACTTGATAAATTTATAGATAATATTATTAAAAAGCACCAGATTTTGATATTACTTATGTAAATGTGATATACTGTAGGGGTGAAAGATTAAGTTTATGAGGTGTTGTACTAATGGAAGAAAAGATTTTACAAGAATATATAAAAAATATAACAAAGGCCAGTACATATTTTATATTTAAAAACGGGCCAGTAAAGAAGTTACAGGAAGAAGGTAAACTAACAGCTGAAGAAGTAAAAGAAATGCAAGTTTATATGCAAAATCATTTAGCATATTTATATAATGTGTTATTAGAAGAAAATAATTTAAAGAAATTTGATTTAGTAGTAGGAACTATGAATAATTTCTATGTAAATGACAATGAAAATATTGAATTATGTGATGATGGATTTGATAAATTCTTTGAAGGATTGTTCCCAAAAACTAGTAATATTACAATGAAATAAATAAAATAATGATAAGATTATCCTATAAATAGTTTAATGGAAAGAGTAATGGATATAGTTAAGGTAGTTTTAGGATAATCTCATCATTTAAGTTTATTCACTTAAGTCTAAAATTATATCGAAACAAAGCAATAAAATTATATTATAGAAAACATAGGAGATGATTTAATGTACATAGCATTTGGAAATAGAGTTGTAGATAGCATGGATATGAAAAAATTAATTGAAGACAATACTGAGTTTAAAGTAATAAAAGATATGAGTAAGGGTTCTAAGAGAGAAGATATAGTGGCTTTTAATTTAAGTATGAGCATTGATTTATTAAATGAAGAATTAAGTGAAGAATTTAATTTAAGTGAAGTAGATGAAGATACTTTATTTGAAGAGTATATGGCTCTTACAGAAGAAATAGCTGTAGAAATTGAAGAATTCTTAGATGATGATGCAATAATGGAATTTGCAGCATATAAAATGGATCCATCAGATAATGATATAAAGGCAGTAATTGTTATAGCACAGGAAGAGTTAGGAATGCCTAAGGTTAAAGATGTAATGAGAAGATTATTAACTCAAGTTGAGTAGTTTAATGAACAAATGCTCTGCGGATTTTAGGAGTAAGTTGTTATATTATTTAGTTATAATATTGCTGGATGGTATTTTTATGCCATACGTATTTTTGATATACCTATAAATATAATAATATCACCGCTTAGTGTTTATAATACTGAGCGGTTTTTTTAATAAATAGTTGTTACTCTAGGAAAATCAAAAAAGTCGTTAGATATAATATTATGACATGATTAAATTCAGTATATGTATATGTAATAATAGCATAAGGAGAAATTAGTAATGAAGAAGAATAAATATCCAAGGTTAATGATTGCGGGAGTAAAAAGTGGTAGTGGGAAGACTACTCTTACATGTGCTTTACTTAAGGCTTTAAAAAATAGAAATTTAAACTTAACTTCTTTTAAATGTGGACCAGATTACATAGATCCAATGTTCCATTCTGAAGTTATAGGAATTAATTCTAGAAATTTGGATTTGTTTTTCAATGAGGAAGAAACTATTAAAAGTCTATTTTGTAAGAATGCAGAAAATAGTGATATAGCACTAATTGAAGGAGTAATGGGATTTTATGATGGTATCAGTGCTGAAAGTACAGCTGCCAGCTCATATGACTTAGCAAGAGTGTTAGAAACACCAGTGGTCTTAGTGCTTGATTGTGAAGGAATGTATCTTTCAATTGTTCCAGCAATAAAAGGTTATATTGATTATAAAAAGGACAGTAATATAAAAGGTGTAATCTTAAATAATGTATCACAAATGATTTATGGAGAAATGAAGGAAGTAATTGAAAAAGAATTAAACATCAAGGTTCTTGGACATCTTCCTAATATGAAAGAAATAAGCTTTGAAAGTAGGCATTTAGGACTTATTACAGCAAAAGAAGTTGAGGAATTAGAAAGTAAGCTAGAAGTTATGGCAGAAAAAGTATCAGAAACTGTAGACTTAGATTCTTTAATTGCTTTAGCAAATGAAGCTCCAGATATAGAGCATAAAAGTATTCATATAAAGAAGATTTATGATAATATTAATATTGCAGTGGCAATGGATAAAGCATTTTGCTTTTATTATGCAGATAATTTAGATTTGTTAAGGGAAATGGGAGCTAATATAATTCCATTCAGTCCTATTAATGATGAAAAGCTTCCTGAAAATATTGATGGGTTAATTATTGGAGGAGGTTACCCTGAAGTATATGCTAAAAAACTTTCTCATAATAAATCTATGAGGAATGATATATATGAGGCTATAACACTTAAAGGCCTTCCAACCATAGCTGAATGCGGAGGGTTTATGTATCTTAATGAAACTTTAGAAGATATTGAAGGAACTGAGTTTAAAATGGTTGGTGCAATAAAGGGGAAAAGCTATAAGACAAATAAATTAGGCAGATTTGGATATATAAGTTTAACAGCACAGGAAGATACATTGATTTGTAAAAAGGGAATGAGTATAAAAGGACATGAATTTCATTACTGGGATAGTACTTGTAATGGACAATCTTTTAAAGCACAGAAGCCTATGAGAAAGAAAAATTGGTTGTGCATTAATAGCATAAATAATTTATTTGCAGGATATCCTCATTTACATTATTATTCTAATATTGACTTTGCAAGTAATTTCATACATAAATGTAACGATTATAAAAAGGGGAGATAGAATGTCAATTTATTTAAAGGATATATTATCATCGATTAAAGAATTGGATAAAGATGCTATGGAAATGTCACAAAAACGCTGGAATAGTATAGCAAAGCCGCTTAACAGTTTAGGGCTATTAGAAGAAGTAGTTATTAAGATGGCTGGAATAACAAGAAACCCTAATATAGACATTAAAAAACGTGCTGTTGTAGTAATGTGTGCTGATAATGGGGTAGTTGAAGAAGGGGTAACTCAAACAGGACAGGAAGTTACGGCAATTGTAGCTGAAAATATGGTTAAGGGTGATACTTCTGTTGATAATATGGCAAAGTGTGCAAATGTTGATGTAATACCTGTTGATATTGGCATAGCTAGAGATATGCATATTGATGGATTAATAGAAAATAAGTTAATGTATGGTACCAATAATATGACAAAGGAGCCTGCCATGGCAAAAGATACAGCCATAGAAGCAATAGAATGCGGTATTAGAATAGTTAAAGATTTAAAAGATAAAGGTTATGGAATAATTGCTACAGGTGAAATGGGCATTGGTAATACCACCACCAGCAGTGCAATTGCAGCTGTTCTTTTAAGTCGAGATGTGGAAGAGGTAACAGGAAGAGGTGCAGGATTATCATCAATAGGCTTAGATAAGAAAATAAATGCAATAAAGAAAGCAATAGAAATTAATAAGCCAAAGAAGGAAGATCCAATAGATGTGCTAAGTAAAGTTGGAGGACTTGATATTGCAGGACTTGTGGGAGTATTTATTGGTGGAGCAGCATTAAATATACCTTTAGTCATTGATGGATTTATTTCTGCAGTGGCAGCTTTAGTAGCAGTGAAGATTTGTCCAGCAGTTAAATCATATATCATACCATCCCATTTATCAAAAGAGCCAGCAGCAATTGCAATTATGAAAGAGTTAAATTTAAAGCCATTTATAGATTGCAATATGTGCTTAGGAGAAGGTACAGGGGCTGTAGCAATAATACCACTATTAGATATGGCTCTTTCAGTGTATGGTAATATGAGCACCTTTGAGGAAATAAATGTTGATAAATATGAGCCTTTAAGTTAATTTATAATTATATTGTTTTTAGTATTAAATCAGAAGCATCTAAAAAAGAAGTTTCTGATTTAATATGCTTTATAAGTATAATCTTTTAAAGGAGGTAAATTTATGATTACATTAGTTAGTGGAGGAGCAGCCAGCGGAAAATCAGAATATGCAGAAAATATAAGTATGTCTAGAAAAAATGGCACATTAATATATATTGCAACGATGATGCCCTATGATAGTGAATGTTATAAAAAGATAGAAAGACATAGAGAAATGAGAAAAGAAAAAGGATTTTTAACATTAGAGTGTCCTTATGATTTAAAGTCAATAAAATGTAAAGATATTTCTAAGGATAGTACAATTCTATTAGAATGTATTTCTAATTTATTAGCCAATGAAATGTATGATCAAAATAGATGTAGAGAAAATGCTGTTTTGGAGATTGTTGATGGAATACGCAGCTTAAAAGGCAAATGTGAAAATTTAGTTATTGTAACTAATGAAATTTTTTCTGATGGAAATAAATATGATAAAGATACAGAAGAGTATATTAAAAACTTAGGTATAATAAATAAAGAGTTGTCACATATTGCTGATGAAGTAATAGAGATAGTTTATGGAATAGAAGTAAGAATAAAATAATTCTATTAATAAGTGAAGTAATTGGAGGTGATTAACATTAAAACTATATTTGAATCAATAATAATTTCATTTTCAATGTACTCTAAAATTCCTATGCCTTATGTTCAGTGGAAAGAAGAAAATATGAAGTATGCCATGTGCTTTTTTCCATTGGTTGGACTTGCAATAGGAATAGTGATGGGAGCATGGATGTATCTAGCTAAATTTTTAGGAATAGGCAATATTTTATTTGCAGGTATTGCTACTATCATACCAGTTATTATTTCAGGTGGAATACATATTGATGGATTTTGTGATACAGTGGATGCTAGAAGCTCTCATCAAAGTGCTGAAAGGAAACTAGAAATTTTAAAGGATCCTCATATTGGTGCCTTTGCATTAATATATTGTGTTGTTTACTTTATAGCAGTATTTTCATTTTGGACTGAAATAAATATAAATATGGATACTATAATTTTTATAGCTTTGGGATTTATGTTATCAAGAGCCTTTAGTGCAGTATCAATTGTTACATTTAAATGTTCAAAAAATAGTGGTTTAGCGTATATGTTTTCTAATGCAGCTGAAAAACAAGTGGTAAAGAAAAGCATGTTTGTTTACATTGTTATGATTTTTACTATTATGCTATTTATAAATAGTTTATTAGCAATTATTACAATACTTTTAACAATTTTATGTTTTGTTAAGTATAAGAAAATGTCGTATAATGAATTTGGAGGAATAACTGGTGATTTGGCTGGATATTTCTTGCAAATGTTAGAACTTATATTATTAATAGCTGTAGTTATTTTTGGAGGAACATCATGATAGAGTTTGTAATAGGCGGAACAGCACAAGGAAAACTTAAATATGTGTTGGATAAGAATAATCTGACAAAAGAAGATGTTTGTAACGGTGAAGAATGTGATTACAACAATATAAATAAGAAAATATTATACAATTTCCATTTATTGTGTAAAAGACTTTTGAAAGATAAGATAAATATACTTTCTTTTGTTGACGAGTTACTAGAAAAAAATAATGACATTATTATAATTAGTAACGAAATTGGATATGGAATTGTACCATTAGATAAGGAAGAAAGAATTTGGCGAGAAGAAACAGGAAGAGCATGTACAAAAATTGCTAGGAAAGCAACTATTGTTACTAGAGTAATGGCTGGTATACCTATAAATATAAAAAAGGAAAGCACATATTATAAGAGAAGTGAAAAGAAGAATTTCAGTTCAACTTTAACTGTTGCTTTAATTCGTCATGGTCTTACTGAAGGTAATAAGGATAAAAAATACATAGGCATTACAGATGAAAGTCTTTCTTTAAATGGTATATATGCACTATTTGATTCTATATCAAAAGAAATTTATCCAAGAGCTAATAAAGTATATTCAAGTCCAATGAAGAGGTGTGTGGAATCTGCTAAAATGATATATCCTAAAGCAGAAATTATAATAAAAGATGATTTGAAGGAAACAAACTTTGGCGATTTTGAAAATAAAAATTATGATCAGTTAAAAGATGATCTTAATTATCAAAGATGGTTGGCTAGTGGTGGGACTTTCCATATACCTAATGGAGAAAGTAGGGAAGAGTTCAGTGAAAGATGTGAAAAATGCTTTGAAGAAATAATTAATCAATCCTTAGGTGAAGAATGTGTTGCTTTAATTATTCATGGTGGTACAATAATGGCTATTTTGGATAAATACTCTAATCCACATAAGGACTTTTATAATTGGCAAGTTAAAAATGGACAAGGTTATATTATTGAAATTGATAAAAATACCTGGATTAATGATAAGAAAGTACAGGTCATAAAAGAAATATAATAATAAAAAAGATATAGTGAATAAAAATATTCCACTATATCTTTTTTATCAAAATCAACACCTCTATATTATTTTTCAAATTATTTAATCATCCTCTCTACTTAAATATAGTAATAAAAGCATAAAAAAATAATAAAATTACAATGAATAGACTGATTAAAATAGGAGAAATTTTATGACAGAGTTTTTTAGTAATTTTGGTAAAAAGATATCTAATGTAGGACAAGAAACTGTTAAAAAAACTAAGGAAATAGCTGAGATAAGTAAAATAAGCAGTAAGATAAAAGATGAAGAAAAGAAGCTTGATGGTTTATATACTGAACTTGGAAAAAAATATTTTTCTTTGTATTCTAGAAATCAAGTGGCGGAAATACAAGATATTTGTTCATCTATAACAGAGTCAATACAAAAAGTGGATGCTATGAAGAAAGAACTCCAGCTTTTGAAGGGAGTAAGAATCTGTAGTAGCTGTGGAGCAGAACAGGATAATTCAGTGGCTTATTGTTCAAAATGTGGGGCAAAACTTGTGGAAGAAGTGAAAGCTGAAGTAGTGGAAGACATAGAAAGTAGTGAAGAAGAACCAGTAGCTAAAGAAGATAGTGTGGAGAAAGGTAAATAAAATTGCCTTAATCTTTGACTATTAATAATTCCTATAGTATACTTTTATATTGTATTTATAAAGAATTAGAATAGAATAAGTATATTATACACAAGGAAAGTTGGGTGAAAATCCTACGCAGGGCCGCTACTGTAATTGGACAAGAAATTTAGTATAAGTCCATAAGCCAGATTGCTTGTTATAATATATACACGAAAACTCTGCGGACTACTGGAGTGTGTTGATTATATAATTGGTATAATGATAATTAAAATGTTTAATATCATTTATACTTTAGTTTTGCTAATTAATAACGCTTAGTAACCAGAACGTTACTGAGTGTTATTTTTATATGAAAAAACAGTTTAGTAAGAAGGAGGTTTAAAATGACTATTTCTTTAGTAGCATTAGTTATGGGATACATATTAGATTTAATCTTTGGTGATCCATATTGGATGCCACATCCAGTTAGATTTATTGGAAATTTAATTAGTATATTAGAAAAAGTAATTAGAAGATTTATGCCAAAAACTAAAAGAGGAGAGTATATTGGAGGGATTATCCTTACTGTCATGGTAGTTTCCATTTCAATGGTTATTCCACTGGTAATAATATTAATGGCTAAATCTATAAATACATATTTAGCATTAACTGTGGAAACTTTTATGTGCTATCAAATTCTAGCAACAAAATCTTTAAAAGTTGAAAGTATGAAGGTATATGATGAATTGGCAAAAAATGATTTACCTTCAGCTAGAAAAGCAGTATCAATGATTGTAGGAAGAGACACAAAGGATTTAACTTTTAGTGGAGTTGCCAAAGCAGCTGTGGAGACTGTAGCTGAAAACACTTCTGATGGCATAATAGCACCAATGATATTTATAGCTATTGGTGGAGCTCCAATGGGATTTTTATATAAGGCAATAAATACAATGGATTCCATGGTTGGATATAAAAATGAAAAGTATATGAACTTTGGTAGATTTGCAGCTAAACTAGATGATGTTGTAAATTATCTTCCCGCAAGAATTTCAGCATACCAAATGATTTTATCATCTTTCTTTTTAAGATATGATTATAAAAATGCCTTTAAGATTTACAAGAGAGATAGATATAATCATGCAAGTCCTAATTCTGCACAAACTGAATCTGTTTGTGCAGGAGCTTTAGATGTACAGCTGGCAGGTAATGCATATTATTTTGGTAAACTTTATGAAAAGCCTACCATTGGAGATGATATCAGAGAAATAAATTATGATGATATTAAGAAAGCCAATAGACTTTTATACTGTACATCCTTTATTTCTATAGTAATAATATCTGTAATAAAGATTACCATAATTTTAATGGTAAAATAATTTATAGTTGAGGAGGTGATTTAAGATGAAACTTACTCATGGTGGCGATATATATACATATAAGGAAATGTTTAAAAGAGAGGCTTTAGATTACTCTGCCAATATAAATCCACTTGGGATGCCCAGAGGAGTTAAAGAAGCTTTAATTGAATCTATAGATAGTTGGGCAAACTATCCTGATCCTTTATGTAGAAAGTTAAAATATGATTTAGCAGAAAATGAAAAGGTAGATAATGAATATATTATTTTAGGTAATGGAGCTGACGATATTATTTTTAGGCTTGTATATGCTTTAAAACCTAAAAAAGCAATTGTTCTTGCACCAACCTTTAGTGAATATGAAGAAGCATTAACATCAGTAGAGTGTAAGGTACAATATCATTATTTAAAAGAAGAAGATGGATTCCTGCTAAGGGATGATTTTATAGAGTGTATCAGCGATGAAATTGATATGGTGTTTATTTGTAATCCTAATAATCCTACAGGAGAACTTGTTTCAATAGAGTTATTAGAAAAGATATTAAAGAGATGTAGAGAAAAAGATGTTATGTTAGTAATGGATGAATGCTTTAATGATTTTATTGAAGAACCTGAGAGATATACTATGAAAAATTACTTAAAAGAAAATAAAAATTTATTTATCTTAAAGGCTTTTACCAAGATATATGCCATGGCTGGACTTAGACTTGGTTATGGATTAAGTAGTGATGAAAGGCTATTAAAGAAGATGACATCAGTTTCTCAACCTTGGGCAGTTTCCATTCCAGCACAAATAGCAGGAGTACAAGCCCTTAAGGAAAAAGAGTACTTGAAAAAGACTGAAGAACTTATAAGAAAAGAAAGTAACTATTTAAAGGAAGCTTTAAGAAAGTTAAATATGAAGATTTATGGTTCTAAAGCTAATTACATATTTTTTAAAGATGAGGATGGTCACGAATTAAAAGCATACTTAGAAAATAGAGGAATAATGATTAGAGATTGCAGTAATTATGTTGGACTTACAAAAGGATATTATAGAATATGTGTTAAAGAGCATAAGGATAATAAAAGATTAATTAATGAAATAATATCCTTTAGAGGCATGTAATGAAAAATATAATGATTATAATAGATGGTATGAATGATGATATCTTAGAAGAATTAGCTAATATGACGCCTTATGAATATGCATCACCTAAGCATATGGAATATATGAAAGCAAGGGGAGTTTATGGGTTATTAAAAACTTGCCCTGATGGATTCACTGCTGAAAGTCTTTGTTGCATATTGACACTTTTAGGGCAAGATAAAGGTGTTATCCCATTAGGTAGAGCTTATTTAGAAGCTTTAGCAGAAGCCCTAGATATAAAAGATGATGAAGTTGTTATGAGATGTAATTTAGTTGCACTTGATAGCCATGGAAGGTTAATTTCATCTACTGGTGGAATTTTAAATGAAGACCAGTATAAGAAATTTTCAACAATGATGAGTAGCAGTTTGGAAAGAGAAAGTATTAAAATGCATCATATGGGGTCCTATAAAAATCTTCTAGTAATTAAGAAAGAATGTATCACTGAAATAGCAGATTTTCCTCCACATCAAAATGTAGGGAAGAATATTCAAGATTTAGTACCAAGGAATAAAATACTACAGGAGTTTGTTTGGCAAAGCCTTAATGTGCTAAATAAGCAAGAACACAAATATGCCTTTCTACCTTGGGGATTATCTATGAAAGCTGATTTACCAAGCTTCTATACCTTACATAAAACTAAAGCTGCCAGTGTCTGTCATACGGAAATAGTTAGAGGAATTTCTCTAGCCATGGGAATGGACACTCCAAGAATGAGTGAAACAACGGCAGATATAGATACCAATTTAAAAGAGAAAGCTAATTTAGCAATTAAGCTTATAAAGGATAATGATTTTATACTTGTTCATGTAAATGGCACAGATGAAGCTTCTCATAGAAAGAATCCCTTAGAAAAGGTAAAATTTATCAAAAGAATAGATGAAGAGCTAATAAAGACTATATTAGAAGAAGTAAAAGAAGAGGTTAATATCCTTATTACTTCGGATCATTCTACCCTTAGCAGCACAGGCAACCATAGAGGGGATTTACAGCCTTTCATTTTATTCAATAATAGAATTAATAGACATAAACAATTAGGAATAATAGATGGTAAAGAAGCTATCAGGTTAATGAAATACTTTTAAGTTTTTATATTAAGAAATAGAGAAAGGATGGCTTACGATGGCAAAAGTTATTATGATACAAGGAACTATGTCCAATGCTGGAAAGAGTTTGGTAACAGCAGGACTTTGTAGAGTATTTAAACAAGATGGTTACAAAGTAGCTCCATTTAAATCGCAAAATATGGCTTTAAATTCATTTATCACTAAGGAAGGATTAGAGATGGGAAGAGCTCAAGTAATGCAAGCGGAAGCTTGTGGTATTGAACCTTCAGTTAATATGAATCCTATACTTTTAAAGCCAACTAATGATGTGGGTTCACAAGTTATAGTAAATGGTGAAGTTTTAGGTAATATGAGTGCTAGAGATTATTATAAAAAAAAGACAGAGTTAATCCCTCATATAATGGAGGCTTATAATAATTTAGCAAAAGAATATGACATTATTGTTATGGAAGGTGCAGGAAGTCCAGCAGAAATCAACTTAAAGGAAAATGATATTGTAAATATGGGTATGGCGAAGCTAGTAAATTCACCGGTATTACTGGTAGGTGATATTGATAGAGGTGGGGTATTTGCTTCCATTGCAGGAACTTTAATGTTATTAGAGGAAGATGAAAGAAAGATGATTAAAGGTACAATCATTAATAAGTTTAGAGGTGATGTTAATATCTTAAAACCTGGACTTGATATGATTGAAGAAATAACTAAAACTCCTGTAGTGGGAGTAGTACCTTATATGGAACTTGATATAGACGATGAAGATAGCTTGTCTGAAAGATTTAATAATAAGGGAACTGTAGATTTAATAGATATAGCTGTTATCAGATTACCTAGAATATCAAATTTCACAGATTTTAATACCTTTGAATATATACCAGGTGTAAGTTTAAGATATGTAAAGTCAGTTAGAGAATTAAAGGATCCAGATATGATAATATTACCTGGTACAAAGAATACAATGGAAGACTTAAAATGGCTTAGAGAAAGTGGTTTAGAAACACAAATTTTAAAACAAGCAGCTAAAGGAAAGGTGATTTTTGGTATATGTGGAGGATATCAAATGCTTGGAATGGAATTATCAGATCCATTTAACGTTGAAAGTGGAGGAACTATGGCTGGTATGGGCTTACTTCCTACAAAAACTGTCTTTGAAAAAGAAAAGGTGAGAACAAGAGTAAGTGGTAATTTCAATGAAGTAAGTGGTATTTTAGCAGAATTAAGCTATGTAGAATTTGAAGGATATGAAATTCATATGGGACAAACTACTTATGATTTTAATGAAGAAGAATTAACTACTATAGATAATGTAAATGGTGAAGATATAATTAAAAATGATGGACTTTATAAAGATAATGTTTATGGAAGCTATATTCATGGGATATTTGATAAGGAAGAAGTATCAAAGGCAATAGTGGAAAGTCTTTGTATTCATAAAGGTATAGATTATTCAAGTATAAGTACAGTAGATATTGAAAAGTATAAAGAAGAGCAATATGATAAACTTGCTGAAGGCATAAGAAATAGTTTGGATATGAAGGCTATTTATAAAATATTGGAGAGTGGAATAAATGGATAAGGAAAAGTTGGGATTAATTCATATTTATTGTGGAGATGGTAAAGGTAAGACAACAGCTTCATTGGGATTAGCTATTAGATCTGCAGGTGCTGGATTCAAAGTGTTTATTTTACAATTTTTAAAGAATTGGAATACTAGTGAATTAAATTCCTTAGAATTAATTCCTAATATAGAAATTATTAGAGGGAAAGAAGGAAATGTTTTTACCTTTGGAATGACTGAAGAACAAAAAGCTAAGTCTAAGGAAATACATCTAAATAACTTTGCAAAGGCGAAGGAAGTAGCTTTTAATGGTGAATGTGACATATTAATTTTAGATGAAGTTATAGGAGCTTATAACAGAAATCTTTTAGATAGAGAAGATTTACTTAACTTCCTAGATAATAAGCCAGAAAACTTAGAGGTAATCTTAACAGGTAGAAATCCAGCTGATGAACTTATAGAAAGAGCAGATTATGTATCTGAAATACAAAAGATAAAACATCCTTTTGATAAAGGAATAGTAGCAAGAAGAGGAATAGAAAAATAATATATTGGTATTGATAAATCGTAATTTTGAAAAAATAATCAGTAGATTTAAGATTTTTACTGATTATTTTTTTTATTTAAATAAATAACTTAAATGAAATACTCGTAAATGATTATTGGTAATAAAAAATAAAAATTCTAAAATATCATGATATATTATCTACAATTAAAAAAATAAGAAAATTATTAAGGGATTTCTTTTTAATGTCAAAGCATAGTATAATATATTCAAATAAAATTAATGAAAAAAGTTAAAATAGTTGGGATTAAGTAAAATAAATATTAGATTCTATTTTTTTATAAAGAGAAAGGAGAAAAGTGAAATGAAAATTAGCAAGAATATATGTCCGCTTTGTGGTAAAGCAAATAATTGTGGGTATGAAAATGGATTATCACATAGCGGTTGTTGGTGTGAAAAAATTGAAGTTCCTAAGGAGTTACGAGAAATGATACCTGAAAATTTAAAAGGCAAAGCTTGTATCTGTAAAGAATGTGTAATTAATTATAAAGAGAAAAATAATATGGATTAAATACATACTGTAAAATTAAAAAAGCTATTAGCATAATTACTGCTAATAGCTTTTTTGATTTCCAACTAATCATTATGATTGAAATTGGTTATTAATATATTTGGCTGAATTAAGAACGGTTGGAATATTTGCACCCTGATTTGTATATCCATTATTTCCACACCAATCAGAATTAAAACCACTGCAACCATAGATTTGGTTATAAGGTCCCCAGAAGCTACCTAGGCTTCGTCCACCACCAAAGAATAAGAATAATATTACTAGCGAGTTAAAGCAAGGATTACTAAAGGCTGGAAAATCATTACCATAATTATAAAAAGGATTGCAGCAAGAAAGTCTGTTGCTATAATCATCAAATGACATGTATCTCATCTCCTATCATTAGATTTATATTATATAGTATTAAAAAAAGATGAGTTTGTTTAAATTATTAATATTTAAAGAAAAAAACTCTAAAATACTTTTGTATTGTAGAGTTTTTATATAATCTAATTTCTTAATAATTTAACTTGTTTTTCTAATTTCTCACATAATTCTTTGGCAAGAGGGAAATTGTTATCTTTTAAAGCCAATTCTATTCTTGTTTCAAGTGATTTTTTATTTTGTTCAATTTCTAAATAGTCTTTTCCAAAATGATTATCATAAATCATTCGCCTAAACTTTCTCATACGCATTTTTTTAATTGTTTTATCTTCAACTATTAACACGTAATCCATGCAGTTAACTATAGAATAGAAGTCATGAGAAATCATTAAAACAGCACCATTAAAGTTTTTAATAGCTCTTTCTAAGGCTATTTGTGAGTATGTATCTAAATGACTAGTTGGTTCATCAAGAAGTAACATTTGTGCATTACTATCAGAAATCTTAGCAAGTTGAAGCATGTTTTTCTCTCCACCTGATAAAGTTTCTATCTTTTGATCAAGTTTTTCTTCATTAAAACCATATCTTTCAATATATGATAGAATTTCTTCAGATGTTTTAAAACCAGCATCAAAAAATTCTTCACGGATAGTATTTGATTCCTTTAGTGTTCTTCCTTGTATTTGAGAAAGATACGCTATTTTAGTATCTTTATTTAACTTAATTGAAGGATGATTGTTGTTAAATATTTCTTCAAATAAAGTAGTTTTTCCAGTACCATTTGAACCTACAATTGCTACTTTATCAGTAGATTTAATTTCGAAATTAACATTCTCTAATAATGTTTCATCAAAAGCAACATTGTAATTATTAACTTCTAAAGCAATAGTATCTTCTAAATTGCTAGATGTAACGAAATTTATGTCCGGTTCTGTAAGAGCAATAAAAGGAGCTTTAATTCTACGTTCTTCTAATCTTTCTTGAATTTTAATTCTGGCTCTTAAAGTTTTTCCTCTAAATTGTTCAGCATTTTCTGTTGCTAATTCTCTTAACCTATCAATTAATTTATCATTTCTTTCAATTTCAGCAGTATCAGCAGCTGCTAATTCTTGTAATTCAATTTTAGTTTGAAGTAATGAGAAGTTATAGTCAATATAATTTCCATCAAACTCTTGTAGTTCCATGTTTTCTAAGTGAAGTATTTTATTAAAACAGTGATTTAACAAGTATCTATTATGAGTAATAACTAACATAGTTCCTTTATGTGTGTTTATTAAATCTTTAAGTGAATTAAGATGTTCAAAATCTAAGAATACATCTGGTTCATCCATGACTAGTAAATCAGGACTATTTATCATTGCTTTAATAATTTGAATAAGTTTAAATTCTCCACCACTAAGTTCAGAAAGCTTTAAATTTTTGTAACACATTAAATTAGTAAGGTTTAGTTGTTTATCAATAATCTTTTCAAAGTTATCTCCACCAATTGCTTCAAATGCATCTAAAGCTTCTTGATATTGCTCAAGTAAAGCATCAATATCAGAAGATGTTTCCATTTCAGTACATATAGAAGTAATTTTATTTTGAAGTTTCGTAAATTCTTCACTAATATATTCAAAAACTGTGATTTCTTTTAGTTTGTCTACTTCTGAGAATTGACTTACATACCCAATTGTACAATTTGGTTCTTTCTCTACAGTACCGTCAAACAGGTATTTTTCTTCATCCATAATTATATCTATTAGTGTGCTTTTTCCAGTACCGTTTGTCCCTATAAAAGCACAATGTTGTCCATCTTCTATGGTAAAGGAAATGTCTTTATATAAATCTTTGTTAGGAAATGAGTATGCTAAATTAGAAACTTTTATCATATGATTACCTCTCTTTATCATTAAAAAAGAGCCTACAAAATAAGCTCCGTAATATATTATCTTATTAATTGTAAATTAAACTTTATTTTATGTAGCATTTATATTTTTACTAAGTTTAACATTGATAGCATAACATTAATTTTTTATAAGTTCAATGATTTCATATATATTACAGTTTTAATTTGCAAGCTTTTTAAAGCAAAATTATAAAATAAATTAGAAATAGTATGTGATAATGTTTTCAAAAGGTGTAAAATATAATTGTAAATAAAAAAAGAA
>OCAA01000264.1_pt1 | contig 57214 bp, 46 predicted proteins | sample 1538241 | NCBI WGS metagenome assembly OCAA01 (sample SAMEA2580241, study PRJEB22360) | human gut metagenome | biome: human gut; feature: human-associated habitat; material: faeces | place: Denmark | collected 2008/2010
ATAATATTATTTTTATATTTTTTACTTTAATTATATATTTTACCATTAAATTTATTTTATAATTCTTTTGTATTTATGTCAATTTATTTACTTTTTGTTAAAATATTCTTATTAATGTTGTTTATTTTTTTATTAATTTCAAATTAGCACTCTATTTTTCCTAAAATTTTTAATTACTTTTTATTGCTTTTTTAAGATATATGTACAAAATTCTTTATTTTTATAAGATTAATTACCTTTACTTTTCTTTATGCTATAATTTAATTACTTTTATTTAAAATACATATAATATATTCTCCCATAACTTATATGGTGAAGAATTGTCCTGAAAGGAGTTTTTACATAATGGCTAGTAAATTTTACTTACACCAAGGAAAAAATAAAAAAGCTGAAAATGGTCGTCCTTGGATATATATTGATGAAATAAATGAATATGATGGTGATTATGAAAATGGTGATATCGTTGAAGTATATAATCACAAGAATTATTTCATTGGAAAAGGATACATAAACGACCACAGTAAGATAACAATTAGAATAATGACTAGAGATATAAACGAAGAAATTGATGAGGAATTCTTTAAAAGAAGATTTGCTGCTGCATGGGATTATAGAAAAACTGTTATCGATACATCTTCTTGTAGATTTATCTTTGGAGAAGCTGACTTCTTACCAGGGCTTACAATAGATAAGTTTAATGATTACTACGTTATTCAAATATCAACTTTAGGTATGGATCAATATAGAGATTTAATAGTTAAAATTCTTGTTGAAGAATATAATGCTAAAGGTGTCTATGAAAGAAGCGATATTAAGACAAGAGAAATCGAAGGATTAGAGCAAAGAAAAGGCTTCCTTACAGAACCTTTTGATACTGATGTTGAAATCATAGAAAACGGTGTTAAATACATAGTAGATATCGAAAATGGTCAAAAGACAGGCTTCTTCCTAGATCAAAAGGAAAATAGAGCTGCTATCCACAAGATATGTAAAGGTAGAGATGTTCTAGACTGCTTTACTCATACAGGATCTTTTGCTTTAAATGCTGGTATAGCCGGAGCAAAATCAGTACTAGGAATTGACGTATCACAACATGCTGTTGATTGTGCAACTAGAAATGCAGAACTTAATAATTTGCAAGATATTGTGAAATTTGAATGTCATAATGCATTTGATGTCCTTGGTACATGGTCAAGAGAAGGTAAACAATATGATGTTGTAATCTTAGATCCTCCTGCTTTCACTAAATCAAGAGGAACTGTTAACGCTGCTATAAGAGGATATAAAGAAATAAATCTTAGAGGTTTAAAGATGGTTAAACCAGGTGGATATTTCGCAACTTGTTCATGCTCGCACTACATGAGTGAAGAGCAATTAAAGAAAACAGTATTAGAAGCTGCTCATGATGCAAGAAGAACTTTAAGACAAATAGAAGTAAGAACTCAAAGCTGTGACCATCCAATCCTTTGGAACTCAGATGAATCTTACTACTTAAAATTCTTCATCTTCCAAGTAGTCTAAATAAGGCGCTTAACTCCAAAAAGAGATACCCAATTAATTTGAAATTAAATTGGATATCTCTTTTTTTACATTTTCAACTTCATGTGTATTCGTGTTGTAGACAACATCATTTATTAAAAGCAAGTTTTCCTTCATATATATAATGTAAGTATTTTCTCCTTTTATTTCTATTGTATAATCTTCATCTACAAATTCTGCTTCACTGTTATTTAAAGGTAAACTATTTAATAAATATAAAATCTTTGATATTTTATCTTCATCTTCAATTGCTTTTCCATTTACATCTATGCTTTCAACATTCTTTAAATGTATAAGGTCCTTTAAATAAATATTTTCATTTACTTTTTCTACTGACTCACTATCCTCTAAGGTAGCATTCTCATTAGCTATTTGGTTCATACTTCTAGCCATGTCTATATTAGAATTGCTTTTCATGGAATATCTTATTATGCTTAAAGAAAATATAAAAACAAAGGATGCTACTACAACCATAAGTTTTTTATTTTCATACCATCTTTTACTTTTATTAAAGCTAATTTTATCTACTTCCTTTAAACTCTCTTCTATTCTTGTATCAAAGGAGACTGGAATATAAAATTTTGATTTTTCATCTTTTGCTTTATCCATTAAAAATTTTTCAAATTTATCATCTACTTTATTCATTTTTAATCCTCCTTTAATATTTCATAAAGTTTCTGCTTAGCCCTAGATAATCGCGATTTCACTGTTCCTTCTTTTATCTTTAAAAGCTTTGCTATATCTTTATATTTTAAATCTTCAAAATAATACAATAATGTTGTTATTTTTAAATCATCTTCTAGAGAGTTTATTGCATCATATAATGAAAAATCCTTGTAAAAATCCCTATGCTCCATATTAATAAAATGCTCTTTATCCATAGCTATTTCACGATTTCTTTTTTTATAAATATTATTACTTTCATTAATTACAATTCTTATGAGCCAAGTTTTAAAATACGCTTCATTTCTTAAAGAGCTTATATTTTTATATGCTTTTAATATAGATTCTCCAATAGCATCCTCTATGTCTTCCTCTTTATTTAAAATAGCTTTTGATACTCTATACATAGAAATTTTATTTTCTTCAATAAGCTTTTTAAATGCTTCCTTATCTCCTACCTTAGCTTTTCGTACATTTATATCTATAGCCCCTATATCTTTTTCATTAAAAGGCACAATTTCACTTCCCCTCCAATTATCAGACTATCTCTTTACTATTTTTATTATTAAAAAAAGGCTGAAATAGCCCCCCTTTTTTTAATGATGAATGATGAATGACGAATGATGAATTTAGGAATAAACTCGCAGAGTTTATAAAAATATAATTTTCAGAAATTCTGTAAGAATTTCATCATTAATTCATAATTCTTAATTCATAATTCATCATTATCTAAGTTCATCATTCATCATTTACTAAGTTCATCATTATCTAAGTTCATCATTTACTAAGTTCATAATTATTTAAAGTTTTTCCCTTGCCAGATGTCTCTATCTACAAGCGCTTTATCAATGGCATTTAAGACTTCCCATTTCTTTAAACTCCACATTGGTCCAATAAGCGTTGCCCTTGGAGCATCACCTGTAAGTCTATGTACAACCATTTCCTCTGGAATCATTGATATTCCCTGGCATATCAAATCAATATAATCTTCTTCACTTAATAATTCAAATTCTCCATTATAATATTGTTCTGCCATCTTTGTGTTCTTCATTAAATGTAGCAAGTGGAACTTGATTCCTTGTGCACCACTATGAGCAATATAATCTATTGTCCTAAGCATGTCTTCTTTTGTTTCTCCTGGAAGTCCAAATATAGAGTGTACAACAACTTCTATCCCTCTATCCTGCAGTTTCTTTATGCCTTCTTTAAATACTTCAAATTTATATCCTCTATTAAAGTTTTCTGCAGTTTTATCATTAATAGTCTGTAGTCCTAGTTCTACCCATAAGTAAACCTTCTTGCTCATTTCTTCTAATAGGTCTAGTACATCATCACCTAAGCAATCTGGTCTTGTTGCTATAGATAAAGCAACAACATTTTCTTCTGCTATAGCTTGATTATATTTATCTCTTAATTCTTCTATAGGTGCATATGTGTTAGTGTACGCTTGAAAATATGCTATGTACTTTCCCTTATTCCATTTTTTCTCCATGACTTTTTTTCTATCATCAAATTGCTCTGTTATAGTTAAAATTCTACTTCCTGCAAAATCTCCTGAACCATGCGAACTACAAAAAGTACAGCCTCCTTTAGCTACTTTTCCATCTCTATTAGGACATGTAAATCCTCCATCTAAAGGAATCTTATAAATTTTTTCGCCATATTTATTTCTTAAAAAATAATTTAAGCTATGATATCTCTTTCCATTCCAGTCTTTCATATATATCAACCTTTCGCCAAATCTAAAAGTTATAAGTAAAAGGAAATGATAAAGTTCCCTTTATTCATTTCCTTGTTTAATAATTATAAATTACTTCTTAACATATTACAATTTCTTAATCTCATAACTTTTAATATCAAAAGAATATTGTCCTTCTTTTTCATCAGCATTTCCTGTGGAATTTACTTTGCTCACATTAAAAATAAATTCTTCTGCATTAAAGCCCAATTCGTCAATATTATATTCAGCTTCATTAAATTCTTCATTTATTGCCTTGCTTATGATATCTCCTTCATTGGCATTATATATATTAACCCTTCTCACTCCATTGCCTTTGCTATAAGCAACAGCTAAAGAATCTTCTTTCTTTGAAAATATAAAATTATTAATTTGACAGTCTTTCAATAAATCAAGTGAAACTATTTTTTTAGCTATTGGCTTTTCAAATAATTCTTCTAGCTGAGACATAGTATTTTCTCCATTACCATCACTAGCAGCTGAATTATCTCCCACAAATGTTGTTATACTATCCTCAATATTAGCTACACATATATATACCTGCTCTTGCCCTTTCGTAGATATGGCAACTTTTTTTCCTGTAAAGCTTAATCCTACCTTGCCAAAAGCTTCATTAGGAACTTTTGCTTTATATAGCATTATATCATTTTCACTTACATATGTATCTTTAGGAACGCTATTTAAAGACATTACTAAGTTACTATTGCTTCCTTCCTCTTCTAAGATTCTTAAATATTTTCCATCTACAAAAAGTTCTTTTTTAGATTGAGACTTAACTCCATTTATTAAATATTGATCTTCAATCTTTTCAACTTTAATAGTTAAGCTTTCTAAATCACTTTTAGGTTCTGTTGAGGAAGTTCTTATTATATTGTAAATATAATATGCAAAATTATTTCCTTCAATGGACTTTTCCTTATCAAATGAGCTAATTTTTGATATTCCTTCACCAATATTTACATTTCCTTTTAATAACTCATCAGTACATAATTTATTTGCACCGTCAATATTTCCATTTTTAATATTAAATAAATAGTCCTTACTTATATTTAATGCTTTTTCATTATCAAATAAATCTACTTTAACTTCTGCATTTTCCGTTTTTTCACAAGCCGTAAAATTAAATAAACTAAATAATAACATACATAAACTAATGGCTCTTTTATTCTTCACTGATAATTCCTCCCTGAAAATATTATGCTTTGGCTTAATTATATTTTTTCATATAAAAATATAGCTTATTCATAAATATTAAATAAAGAATAAATATACTGTAATCTTTATATACTTAATTGAGGGAAAATTAGATAATATTTTAATAGCTGGAGTGATATTATTGAAAAAAGACATATATAAGATGTTTCAAATTGCCTTTGTTTTTATTGGGACAATTGTTGGCGCTGGACTTGCTTCAGGCAAAGAAATTACAGAATTTTTTACTTCATATGGTTTAGTAAGCTTTATTGGCATTATTTTTTGTGGAGCTTTTTATATAATTATGGGGACCATTATATCAAAAATAAGTATTAGATATGAACTTAATTCTTATAGTGATGTAATTAAAGTAATAAGCCCAAATATCCTTGGAAAATTTACTGGTGCCATTACTACCATTTACTTAATTTCCAGTGCCTCTATTATTTTAGCTGGCAGTGGAGCACTTATTAATCAATTTTTTGGTATTCCTAAAATAATCGGAACTCTAATAATGATTGCCTTAGCTTCTTTCTTTCTTCTTCGAGGAACCGATGGACTTATTGAGGTAAATTCATTTATTGTTCCTGCCTTACTTAGTACTATTACTTTAATATTCATATTATATATTATATTTTGTGGTGATAATCTCAGCATAAGTTATATTTCTCAATTTACTCCTCCTAAAAAAGGAGTCTTAATATCCACAATCCTTTATGCTGGATATAACACGCTTTGCTGTTCTGGTGTATTAGTACCTCTAAGCAATGAAACTCGTAAATCTAAAATTATGGTATCTGGTATCGCTATTGGTGCCATTGGCCTAACTGTTTTATCTACTATAATAAATATTTTATTATTAATAAATCAACCATATATCTATAAATATGAAATACCTCTTCTTTTATGTGCCCAAAGATTTGGTAATATAATTCAGGCACTGCTTTTAATTATAATTTGGCTTGAAATGTTTTCTACTGAGGTATCAGATGTTTATTCTATCAGCAAAACTTTAGAACAAGCCTTTAAGATACCTTTTAAAAAAGGAATATTTATTGTCCTAGCTTTTGCCCTTCCAATATCCCAAATAGGATTTTCCAACCTTATTACCACCCTTTATCCTATGTTTGGTATACTCAGCCTTATTTTTATAACCCAATGCATCTACTTCTTTTACAAAAACAAAGAAAAGCTTAACTAAAGCTAAGCTTTTCTAATTATGAATTATGAGTGATGAATGATGAATGGAGGAATAAACTGACTTACATCAGTTTAGAAAATATATATTTATCAGAAACTCTTAACGAAATTTACTATTCCCGGAACCTTTCTAATCGAAGTACTCAAAGGTCGGTACATTAGGATCATTTATCATGTCTCTTGAAACTGGTGGCCTAAATATTCTCTTATTTCCTTTTCTTCTATCCTTGAGTTCTGCAATTTTAGAAACACCTACATAAATATCAGATATCCTATACCATGTTGCATAATCTACTATACCTGTTTGTGGAAGATTAAAGACCTGTTGAAATACTTTTACAGCTTCCTGAGTTGTATTTCCATAAACTCCATCTACAGCTACCTTAGGTATTAATGGATAATTCCTTGCTATCCTATTAAGCTGTTCTTGAATTGTACTAACTTCATCGCCTGTTGAACCAACAATAAGATCATATCCTGGATATGATGCAGGACTTCCAGTAACTTCTTCTGCTGTAACAAGCTCAATATCTGTACCATAAAAATGAGTTAGTATTTCATATGGAGTCTTTCCTTGATCACCAAGATATTTACTTCCCCATTGAGTCATCCATTCTGGGCACTGAACATTTTTCCCATCACAATATTGAGTTAAAAGCGGTTGCTTCCTACCATATCGTCTTATATAAGTAGAAAAAATATCATCTACTATAGCACTTATATTGTCATATATATTTCTTCCATAATTAAAAGCATGATCATATGCTGTTGAATTAGTTATTTGATAATTTTTCCCTTTTCCACGATACCATTCTGTATAAATCCTATTTAGGGTAAATGAAATTATAGCATAAACATTTGCTCTAATTGTAGATTCTGGCCATGTAGAATATATTTCACATGAAGCAACATTCTTAATATAGTCTTTATAAAGCACTGTAACATTTGAAGCTGATGTATTGTTAGGTGAGCCTTGATGTACTGTAATAAATTCTGGTATCACTGGTTTAGCTAAAACAACTCCACTTGTTGGAGCTGGCAAAGGTTTGTCTACCTCTTCAGGAATTTTTGCCGGATAATTTCCATTTAATCTATTAGGCTGAATATTTATTATATCTGCCCTTGAACCAACTTTTCTTGATGATTCTATTAGAAAGCATTGTTGTATTGCTATCTGTGTTGGGAATATCTGAATTCCATTAACCACTAAACTTTGAAACCCTTCTCTTTCTATTCTTAAATCATAAAGGCTATATGGAATTTTTCCTATGGGTTGTTGTGAATATTCAAGAGGAGGAGCTTCTAATGCTATTACTTGAGACTCTCCAGATGAATTAGTAGTAAGATCTATTGTTCGTCCTTCACCTCCTTGTCCTTCTGCTGGTGTTAAAGTTGCCCTTATTTTATCTATTGGTACATAACTATCATTTACAAAACATTGAACCTTTAATCCACCTTGCTCTGCCATATATTACTCCTTAATATATTAATCCATTATATTAATATGCTTTTTTTCAATTAATAGTTCTATTATGTCTGTATTTTGGCATCCTAATAAACAAGTTATTAACTCTATATTCTTCATAATCTTCATCAGATCTAGGATTATAAGTCTCCCTTATCCTATCAAATACTCCTTGCATGTCAAACATTCCATATCCCCATTCCTTATTAGGATAAACATCACCTGGTCTTCCTTTAGCACCACTTATGATATAAGTCTTTATTTGTTCTGCATATATATCAGGATAGTTTTTATCAACAACTGCCCATTGAAGAATAAGAGCACAACAGCCTGCAACCACAGCTCCTGCAACAGAGGATCCACTAATTACAGCCGTTCCACCACCTGGATTAGTAACTATTGCATTAAATCCTCCTGCTGCTATATCTGGCTTTATCATCCCGTATCTTGTATAACCTCTTCCCGATTCAGATATAACTGAATTATCATCTTGATTATAATATGCCACTGAAATTGCTCCACTTGATGTACTGGATAATGTAAGTGTAGTATATCCAACGGAATTTAAAAACTTAGTTTCACTATCCAAAAGCTCCCTTTGTGGTATCCAAGCATAATATTTGCCGTCCACTATAGATTGACCAGTTAATCTAAATTTCCAAATTCCTGCTTTTAAATTATAAGCTCTTATAAAAATAAGAGAATCTCCCGTTGACAATTCAGGTGAAGTAAAATTAACTATCATTTCCGTTCCTTCGTATAAGAACTTAATTCTTTCATTATTTGTATTTTTAGCTTCTAAATTATCTATCACTTCTCCTGAAGGAGAAACTATAGAAAGCTTCACCCTATTAGGCTTATTTACCCATATTTCTATTGGTAAATTCTTTTGCTTTTCACCAACTCTTATTTCTATATCTTTTATATCACCAGAACTTTCTATTATCCCTTCAGTATGAGTATCTGTATTTCCTTGATTCCCTGTAGGAACAACAACTACAGTCCCAGATTGTGCTGAGTAATTATTTATAGATTGTTCAACAATCCCATTTCCTGTATGTGAACCCATATTACTTCCAAGAGGCTCAAACACAACTACTGGACGCTTTAATTCTCTGGCAACAGCAATTATATATCTTAATGCTAATAATGCACTCCATGGAGTATATGAAGGCACATCTGTCTTATCAATAACAGCTGCATCAAGCTCCACTTTAGTTGCTCTAGATAATTTAACAATAACAAATTGACAATCTGGAGCAGCTCCCTTTAAATCCGGATTTATTCCTCTTCCTCCAATAATTCCAGCTAACCTAGTTCCATGACCTATATCGTCTTTAGAAGGAACTATACTATAAGGATCTCCTCCTGAAGTTTGTAAACTTATTGCTTGATTTATTTGATCCTCAGTATATTCTGTTCCATATTTTAGGTCATATATATCCTTATCTCCTTGTATAGTTTGATCCCATATTCTTACTATCCTTGTTGTATCATCTTCTCTTTGAAATTCTTTATTAAGATAATCTATTCCTGTATCTATTATTCCTACTAATACACCTCTTCCATTAAGTCTTAAATAAGGATTATTATTAAATACTGGTGCTCCACTGGCTTCCAACGGAGATATAGCATTTAATGTTAATATTGTTGAAACTTCAATATTAACTATCCTTAAAACTATATTACTTATTTCATTAATTTTATTAGCTGGTGTTATTATAACAGCAAAATTTGAGGATACCATAACACCTGAAATATTCAGTATTTTTAATACATCATCAAGATTACTTTTTCCTGTGACTTCTACTAAAAGGAATACATTTTCTGGGCTAGTTGTATCATACTTAACATCTATACTTGATGTCCCCATATCAAGATTATTATTTTGTCTTTTTTCAATATTAATATCTCTAAAGCCTACTCCTAATGTTTGTGATAATATATTAAAGCTATCTCTTAAGCAAAGTTCACCATATCCCCAGGATGGATCTGGATAGCTTATATCTCTTCTGCCTTTTTTAGAACCTAGTATTAAAAAATATTTCAATCTTTCTCCATATAAATAGAGATCATTTCTATTTACTATACCCCATTGCATCATAAGTGCAGCAGAGCCTGTAACTTGTGGTGTGGCCATAGATGTACCTGTCTTTTTATCAAAACTTCTATTAGGAATAGCTGAATAAATCCCTTCTCCTGGTGCAACTATATCTGGCTTTATATATTGACCTTCAAATATCTGTCCTCTTCCGGTAAATGGTGATATAGTATCTACTAAATAATTATAACTACCAACAGATATTACATTTCTTACTGTAGCAGGAATTCCTAAAGTATTGTAAACAACTGGATTTACGAATTTAGTGTTAATATTTAAACCTTCTGAAATAGGCAACCACATATCAAAGGTTCCATCATAATTATTTAATTTTCTTAAACTTATTTTCCATTGACCTGGTGTTATATATTCATTAATTCCACTTATTATAATTCCAATCTCACCACTTACATCAAATGGCTTAGGACCAGTTAAATATATGGAATATCTAGAATTACCAATTGTTCCTTCTTGAAACCCTTCTTTTACTGCTATTTCTCCAGTAGTACCTCCACTAGGAGAAATTAGCTCTATGCTCAATGAGGGTAATATTGATTTATATAAATTTACTACAACTGTAGCTTCATCTGATGAAACATTAAAATATATGTCATTTATTCCTTCTAAATTTCCTCCTACATGATGTGCTGCTTCACCTTCATTTCCTGCTGCAATAACAATGGTTACTCGCTCTAAAGTTGAAACTGTGGAAATATATTGTTCTAGAAGACTACTACCATTATGAGCTCCATCATTTGTGCTTAAACTTATATTAATGGCCAATGGCATATTAAGCTCTTTACTTTTATCTATAAGAAATTTTATTCCTTTCATTATCTCAGTACTTAAAGTAAATAATCCTCTAGCCACTTTTACCATTATTATTGAGCTTTCAGGTGCAACTCCATAATATCTAGATGGAATATTTCCACCTGCACAAGCAATTCCTGTAACATGAGTACCATGACCTACATCATCTCTAGACTGTACAATATCATAAGGATTTTCAGTCTTTAAAGCTTCATTTATTTGTGCTTTACTATATACTACTCCACCTAAACTTAAATCATATATATACTCTATTCGAGTAGTACCATCTGCGTTTATAAAAGCAGGATGGGTATAATCAATTCCTGTATCAAGAAATCCCACAATGGTTCCTTTTCCATTTAATCCATTAACTTTTGATATTTGTGTTATACAGCTAGCCCTATTACTTTCAAAATCTGTTGTGTATAAATTTTTAGGAAATTCAATGTATTGTATTGTAGGAACTAGTGCTAAATCAATTATTTTATCCACAGGTATTGTTACAATCCCAAAGTTATACCCTAGATTTAAGTATTTTCCCCCTAAGTTATCCACAGTTTGTGAAATGTTATCCACATTATCCCCAGAAATAATCACAACCTCTATTTCTTTTTCAGTTTCACCTGAAAGATATGCACTAGAAATATTTAATTTACTAAGGACTTCCTTTGGAAGACCCTTTAATAATCCTAAATTTGTTTCTATATCTAACACCTCATTATATTGGTTTATAACAATATATGTTTTTAGCATAAAAAAAAGTGCCTTTCGGCACTTCTTATAATTTTATTTCTATTCTTTCTAATTTAGCTAAGACTTCTATCTCTTTTACTTCTGCAGTTTCAGTCATAAGAGCTCCCCCGTTGCTTACTAACAGAACTTTTGAATTTCCAAGGCTCTTAATCTGTCTTATTTTTCTTTTACCTTTATACTCAACTAAAAAGAATCCATTATTACTTATTTCTTTTACTAAATGAGCAAAAGCCAAATCTCCTGGCATCATTCTAAAACCAGACATTTCACTATCTTCAATTTCTATATATAAAACTTTATCTTGTGGAAAACCTTCTATTTTATTAGAATGTACTGGCAGCTCTCTTCTTCCTTTTACTGCATTTAAACCATAACCATATACAGGTACACTTTTTAAAACTGAAGAAAAAGCATCATTCCAAAGTTCATTTACTTCTATTTTAGCAGGCTTTTTGCTAAAAGTTTCATTTTTTCTTTCTTCCATTAAAGCTTCATCTGTAACTACCATGCTTACATCATTTAAATCAACTTTTAATATTTTAGCAGCTCTATCAATAAAAGATTCTTGAACTACCTTTCTTCCCATTTCAACTTCGTTTATATATTTTTCTGCTACACCTAGCTTTTTAGCTAAGGCCTTTTGAGTCATGCCAGATTTTAATCTTGCCTCTTTAATCTTTTCCCCTACTCTACTCATATTCTTATCTCCTACCCTTAGACATAGTTTCTCTTTCTAAAACAAGATGATTAACTAGATAATTTACAGTCCAATTTATTGATATTGGAGTTACCATTGCTAATATTCCTCCAGTAACTATCTTTCTTGTTGTAGAAATCATATTTTTCATTTCTCTTTGCGCAAAATTATTGAATAAAATAACTTTTTCTTCTGGACTATTTTCACTTACTGTTTCTATCTCTAATCCTTCAATTATGTTTTTAACTGTCATACTAGTCATTTCTTTTGTAATTTCAATTACCTTAAAAGGAAGCCTTTTAAGCTTTTGTAATTCTTCATCATTAAGATTATAAACTAATATGCATTTTTTATTATTTAACATTTTTTTCTCCTATTTATCATGTATAAGATTATAAGTTAAGAATGATGAATTAATCTAACTCATCATTCTTATCTATATTATTAATCTTCAATTATAGTTGGTGCATCATATTTTTCACCAAAAGTATCCACTGTAACTTTCTTCATTACTTGATCTTCATATGGCTTATCATTGTAATCAGTCTTAGTTGAAACTATCTTATCAGCTACTTCCATTCCTTCTATAACTTTACCAAATGAAGCATATTGATCATCTAAATGTGGTGCATCTGCTACCATTATAAAGAATTGGCTTCCTGCTGAATCTGGAATCATAGTTCTTGCCATTGAAAGAACGCCTCTTTTATGTTTTAATTCATTCTTAAATCCATTTCTTGAGAATTCACCTTTAATGCTGTAGCCTGGGCCTCCCATTCCTGTTCCTTCTGGACATCCACCTTGAATCATGAATCCAGGTATTACTCTATGGAACATAACTCCATCATAAAATCCTCTATCAATTAAATCTATAAAATTTCTAACTGTATTTGGAGCTATTTCAGGATATAATTCAGCTTTAATAACTCCTCCGTTTTCCATTTCTATTGTAACTATTGGGTTCTTCATAAAAAGTTCCTCTCTTTCATTTATTTATAGTTTATTATTATCATATTTATCCATAGTAATTCAAGATTAATTGCTTATTTTATAAAAATATTTTAACCTTTTGTATTTTTCCATAAAAAAAAGATAAAGTTCATTTCTATAATCAACCTTATCTTATATATCCGTTCTTTTCTTTTATTATACTTATCCTAAATGCTCTTATATATTTATTTATTTTTATCTTCATTAAAAAGTAGTTCCTAACACTACTCTTGAAAAATCTCTAGTGTTTGATAAATTTTTAACATCTACTTGCTTAGAAATATACTTTCTTCCACACTTTTCAATTAAATCGCTTAATAAGCAGTTAAGAAAAGTTGTTGGTATTCTATTAAAACCTTCAAAATCTAATTGTATTCCATCTTCTAAATTATTTTTTATTATTTCTCTTAATAATATTGCATCTTCTATATTACATTCTCTTCCTAGTATTTCTCTTACTTTTACGTTCTTTTTCATATTTAACATCCCCTGAATAATTTTTAAATTTTCTGAAAATTCTCTCTATATTTATATCATATTATCCTTTTATATATTTGTCAAGCTTTTAACAAACTTTTTTTTGTAAAATAAAAAAAGAATCATTATAAACGATTCTTTTACATTTCTATCAGCTTCCAGCTTAAATCTATTAACTCTTGTTTATTAGATGAATTTATCATTTCAATAGTCCCTTTTTCCTTGCTATCATTTAATAAATCCTTTTCTTTTAATCTTCTCATCAACTCTCTAGCTGTACCTAAACTGCCATCAATAATATCTACATCTTGTCCTACCACTTTTTCTATAGCATTTTTTACAAAAGGATAATGAGTACATCCTAATACTATAGAACTTATTTTACTATCCATAAATGGTTTTAGTTTTTCTCTTAAATAATCATCTAATTCATCGCCTTCTAAGATTCCTTGCTCTACATATTCCATCAAACCTCCACATGGCACAGGTTCTATTTCTCTCTTATCTCTATACCTATCTAAAAGTTTATGAAATTTAGCTTCCTTTAAAGTCATTGGCGTTGCCATAACTAATATCTTACCATCTTTACTATTATTAACTGCTGGCTTTAATGCCGGTTCTATTCCTACTATTGGAAGATTTGGATACTTAATTCTTAGTTCTGCTACAGCTGCACTAGTTGCTGTATTACAAGCAACCATTATGCCTTTAACACCTCTACTTAATAGATATTCTACTACATCAAAAGTTAGCTTTTTAACTTGCTCTACACTTTTAACTCCATATGGAGCATTCTTTGAATCACCAAAAAATATAAAATTTTCATTAGGCATTATCTTTATTGCTTCTCTTAAAACGCTTAATCCACCAAGCCCAGAATCTAATACTCCTATAGCTTCATATTTTTTATCCATAATAATCTCACTCCAATTTATATCTTCTATATAAATATTATTTTTACTTTACATATATAGTATATCTCATATTATCTTATTAGTAAAAATATATGATTATAGTAATATAAATTCTATCAAATTACATCCATGATGGTAAATATACCTGCTCTACACTTGCCATTTGAGTCTTTATTATATTTTCTCTTCTTCTCTTATTTCTGCTTACTAATTCTTCCGCTTCACTTAATGTCTTTGCTTTAAAAACTATTGACCAACCATCTTTGTCACATTTTCCTGCACACATTACATACTTATCATTATTTCTATTTCCACCAGTGGCTCTATCATATACAAAGCTTTTTAATTCACCTATATTTTTATAATTTAACTTAACAAATATCTCATTATTCATATATATAACCGCCTTCCGAACAAACGTTCTTTATGCTATTATAATAACAGAACAACTGTTCTTGGTCAATTACATTTTTCATATTTATTCCTATTTTTTCAACAAAACATATCCATTTACCCCTTCAAAACCCATTAAAATTATGAATTAACGCTTCGCTAATGATGAACTTAGTTAATGATGAATTATGAGTGATGAATGATGAATTTAGGAATAAACTCACAGAGTTTAAAAAAATATAATTTTCAGAAATTCTGTAAGAATTTCATCATTAATTCATAATTCTTAATTCATCATTCATCATTAAAAAAGTGGGGCTTTGCCCCACTTTTTTTCTACTCTGCCATATTAAATACTTCTAAGTCTTTGTTTTCAATTTCTTCAACTTTTACTTCTGCAATAGCTCTTAAAGTATCTAGTGCTGTAATTACTCCTATATTTCTTTCAACAGCTGCTCTTCTTATTAAGAAACCATCTCTCTTAGAATCATTTCCTTTAGTAGGTGTATTAACTACTAAGTCCACTTCCTTATTCTTAACTACATCAAGAATATTTGGTTCTGTTTCATGAAGTTTTCTAACTTGTTCTACTTCTATACCTGCTTCTTTTAATAGCTTACTAGTTCCTTCTGTAGCAACGAACTTATATCCAGCCTTAGCTAATTCTTTTGCTATTGGTAAGAACTCAGCTTTATCATGCTTATTGATTGTTGCAAGTATCTTTCCTTTTTTCTTTGAAGGATACATATTAGCTGCAACAAATCCTTTATATAAAGCTTCTTTTACATTTCTACCAACACCTAAAACTTCTCCTGTAGATTTCATTTCTGGCCCTAAAGATACTTCAACCTTAGGAAGCTTTTGTGTTGAGAATACTGGTACTTTTACTGATACTAGGTCTGGTTCTGGATATACATCTACTCCATATCCTAAATTAACTAATTTTTCTCCTAACATTACTTTTGTTGCTATATCAACAATTGGTACTCCACTAACCTTACTTATATATGGTACTGTTCTTGAAGCTCTTGGATTAACTTCTATTACATATAGCTTTCCATCAAACTCTATAAACTGGATATTGATCATACCTTTTATACCAATTGCTAAAGCAAGCTTCTTAGTATAATCTAAAACATCAGCCTTAATCTTATCATCTATATTTTGACTTGGATACATTGTTACAGAATCTCCTGAATGGACTCCTGCTCTTTCTAAATGTTCCATTATACCTGGAATTAATATGTTTTCGCCATCTGATATAGCATCTACTTCTATTTCTCTACCCATTAAGTATTTATCTATTAGAATAGGATTCTTCTTATCCTTCATAAATGCATTTTTTAAGTAGTATGTTAATTCTTCTTCATCATGAGTTATTTCCATACCTTGTCCACCTAATACATATGAAGGTCTAACAAGTACTGGGAATCCAAGTCTTCTTGCCTCTTCAATACCTTCTTCTAAAGTCCATACACCTTTTCCCTTAGGTCTTGCTATATCAAACTTTTCAAGTAATTCTTCAAACTTCTCTCTATCTTCAGCCATATCAATTTGATCAGCTGTAGTTCCTAAAGTCTTAATACCCTTTTCTTTTAAGAAGTTAGCTAACTTTATAGCTGTTTGCCCACCAAATTGAAGTATTACTCCATCTGGATTTTCTTTTTCAATTATATTTAATACATCTTCTTCAGTTAAAGGCTCAAAGTATAACTTATCTGAAATATTAAAGTCTGTACTTACTGTTTCAGGATTGTTATTTACAATTATAGTTTCGATGCCCATTTTCTTAAGAGCCATTACACAATGTACTGATGCATAATCAAATTCAATACCTTGTCCTATTCTTATTGGTCCTGAACCAATTACAATTACCTTCTTCTTATCTGAAACTTCAACTTCATCATATTGTTCATAAGTTGAATAATAGTAAGGTGATAAAGCTTCAAATTCTCCACCGCATGTATCAACCATTTTGTATGCTGGCTTTATATTCCATATATTTCTTAATCTATAGATATCATCTGGTGTAACTCTAAGCATATCTGCTATTGCTTTATCTGAAAATCCTTTTTTCTTAAGCTTTAATAGCCATTCCTTATCTAATTTATCTATAGAAGATAATTTTAATCTTGTTTCTTCATGAACTATCCATTTGAATTTTTCTAAGAAGAACATATCGATACCTGTTATCTTAGCAATACTTTCTATTCTATAATCTCTTCTTATCATTTCTGTTAAAGCAAATAATCTTTCATCATCTGGCTTCATTACTGCTTCTTTTAATTCTTGAATGCTCATTTCCTTAAACTTTGGATGGTCTAAAGAGTATTTTCCTATTTCTAAACTTCTTATACCTTTTAATAAAGCAGCTTCTAAGTTAGCACCAATGGCCATTACTTCTCCTGTTGCCATCATCTTTGTTCCAAGCTCTCTATCTGCTGTAAAGAATTTATCAAATGGCCATTTAGGAATCTTCACCACTACATAATCTAAAGTAGGTTCAAAACATGCATAAGTCTTTTGCGTTACTGCATTTTTTATTTCATCTAAACCATAACCTAAAGCTATCTTAGCTGCTAACTTTGCTATTGGATATCCTGTTGCTTTTGACGCTAATGCTGATGATCTTGAAACTCTTGGATTAATTTCTATTACTGCATATTCAAATGAATTTGGATTTAAGGCAAACTGTACATTACATCCACCTTCTATTCCTACAGCATTTATAATATTGATAGCTGCTGTTCTAAGCATTTGATATTCTTTATCTGATAAAGTTTGAGATGGTGCCACTACTATACTGTCACCTGTATGAATACCTACTGGATCGATATTTTCCATGTTACATACAGTTATGCAGTTTCCGTAAGAATCTCTCATTACTTCATATTCTACTTCTTTCCATCCCTTAACTGATTTTTCTAATAAAACTTGTCCTATTGTACTTAATTGTAAACCTGAAGCTAAGATAACCTTTAATTCATCTTCATTTTCAGCTATACCACCACCAGTACCTCCAAGAGTATATGCTGGTCTTACTATAACTGGATATCCTATCTTATTTGCAAAAGCTATACCAGCTTCCATATCTGTTACTATTTCTGAAGTGATAACAGGTTCATTAATTCTATTCATCATATTTCTAAATAGTTCTCTGTCTTCACCTTCTTTTATAGATTCTATGGATGTTCCTATAACTTTTACATTATATTTATCTAATATTCCTGCATCATGTAAGTCTACAGCAAGATTTAACCCTGTTTGTCCACCCATTCCTGCAAGTAAGCTATCTGGTCTTTCTTTGGCAATTACTTTTTCCACAAACTCTAATGTTAATGGCTCTATATAAATTTTGTCTGCAACTTCCTTGTCTGTCATTATAGTAGCTGGGTTAGAGTTTACTAAAACAACTTCTATACCTTCTTCTTTTAATGCTTGGCATGCCTGAGTTCCTGAATAATCAAACTCTGCTGCTTGGCCTATAATAATTGGACCTGATCCTATAACTAAAACTTTTTTAATACTTCTATTTAATGGCATCTTAAAACCCTCCTAAAGTGCATATTCCATAAATCTGTCAAAAATATATTCGCTATCCTCTGGCCCTGCTGCTGCCTCTGGATGGAATTGAACTGAATATATTGGTAATTTAGTATGTTTCATACCTTCTATTGTTCCATCATTTATATTTATATGTGTTGCTACCACATCTTCTGGTAATTCATTTACCACATATCCATGATTTTGTGATGTAATATGAACCATATTTCTTTCTAAATCTTTAACTGGATGGTTGCATCCTCTATGTCCGAATTTTAATTTAGTAGTATGTCCACCAAGTGTTAATGCTAATAATTGATGTCCTAGACAAATACCTACTATTGGTTTTACCCCTACTAACTTCTTAATGTTTTCTATTACTTCTGTTAAATCTTCTGGATCTCCAGGACCATTTGATAAAAATATTAAATCAGGATTTACTGCTAAAACTTCTTCTGCAGTTATATCCATTGGGAATACTGTGATTTTACAGCCTCTCTTTTTAAAGTTTCTTATTATATTTGCCTTTATACCAAAATCAATTATCGCTACATGTTTGCCTGAACCTTCAATTGTATATGAATTTTTAGTACTTACTGATTTAACAGCTTCTTTATTTGAAAAGCCTTCTATTTTTTCTTTCACTTCATCTAAGGATTCGCTTTCTAAAGAAATAATACCTTTCATAGTTCCATTATTTCTTAATATTTTTGTTAAAGCTCTTGTATCTATTCCCTCTAGGCCAATTATCTTATTTTGTTTTAAATAATCATCTAATTGCATTTCACATCTAAAGTTATTTGGAAAATGGCAGTTTTCTCTTACAATGAATCCTTTTACCTTTGGTGATTTAGATTCTGAATCTTCTAGATTAATTCCGTAGTTTCCTATAAGAGGATATGTCATTGTTACAATCTGACCATAGTATGATGGATCTGTTAAAACCTCTTGATACCCTGTCATTCCTGTAGTAAATACAACTTCTCCAACACTTTCTTTTAAATGCCCAAATGCATTACCTTCAAAAATCATTCCATTTTCAAGTATAAGCCTTGCTTTCATTATTTAGTCCTCCCTTTAGCTTTATGTATAAACTTTTTAAAAATACACTTCTAAGCTTCTCAATGTTAAATACCTTTTTCTTATTTTTTATTTAAAAAAATTCGTAAAAAGAAAAGGATAATAGGGAGATAATTTAATGTAAAATTATCTCCTTATTATCCTCTAAATATTTAAAACCGTGGTTAGAAAACTTATTTAATGATTCAACGATGTAACTATAGTTATATTGTTTTGCGTATAACATACCTACATACTCCTTTCTGGCCTCTCTGGACCAATTTAAAGTGTACTTTTTAACTTTTTTATTATTCTTGTATATCATTCTATATTTTCTTCCACTTAATGTCAAGATTAAATATTTATTTTATACTTTCTAGTATAAGGATATTATTTGCAATTTTTTGCTTTTGCAGAAATTATACCCTCTTATACACTTATTTTAATTAGAAAATATTTTTTCTTTTTCAATCCATTTAATTAAGAACTCCATTACATTATCATCATTACTACATGCAATGTATTTTGATAGTTTTTTTAATTTCTCACTACCATTTAACGTGCAAAACCCATAATCTGCCTCTTCTAAAAGCTCCAAATCATTCATATTATCTCCTACAGCTATAACAGTATGATTTATAATATTATTTTTATTTATAAGTTCTTTTAGTGCTTGTCCTTTTGATATGCCTTCTGGTATCATCTCTAAATAAATATCTGAACTTCTAATAAGTGCATCTTCATATTCTTTATGATAACTTTTTTCAAAATTATCTAGTTCTTCTTTACTGCCAATTATTAAAACTTTAGTCCATTTTTTATTCCAAATATCATCATTTACTTCATAAACTACATCATATCCTAAATTCTTAAATCTTTCAGTTTGTTTGCAACTTTGAAATATGTAAACTACTTCTTCACTATATATTTCTATTCCTAAATTAGGGTTATTTTTTTTTATATCTTGTACAATTCTTTTTTTATTTTCTTCTAAATGTCTTTCCCATATTACTTCATCATTATTACAATCATAAACTTTTACTCCATTATACATTATCACTGGTAAATTAACATTGATTTTATTCACATGTCTTTTAACAGATGGTAACATACGTCCTGTAGCTAAAGTGAACTTTCCGCCATTATTAACAAAATATTTTATTGCATTTATATTCTCATCTGATAATTTTCCTTTGCTATTTAAAAGTGTACCATCCATATCTGATACAATTATATATCCATCAAAAATCCCCACTATCCTCTTCCTCCTACTTTTCATTTGTTTTTAATACTATTTTACGCACTATACTCCTAGGTGCAAACTTATTTATATTAACTAAAAATTTATTTTTAATTCCTGGTACTATGATTGCTTTTCCTTTCTTAAAGCCTTTATAGCCTTCTTTAGCTACATCTTTTGCCTCCATTAAATATTTTTTAGCTCCTTCTGATTTTTCAATTCCTGCTTTTGCTTGGAAGGAAGTCTTAACTGGACCTGGACAAAGACAGCTTACTTTAATGCCATCCTTTTTAACTTCTTCGTGTATTGCTTCTGTTAAGTTTAAAACATAAGCTTTTGAACCATAATATGCTGCCATTTTAGGTCCGCTACAAAATGCTGCTGTTGACGCAACATTTAAAATTCCCCCTTGCTTTGCCTTTATTATCATAGGTAAAAAATGCTTAGTCAGTTTACTAAGAGCCTTAATATTAATATCAATAAGTGCTTCTTCCTTTTCCCAACTTATATCCTTGAATTCTCCAAAAGAACCTATGCCAGCATTATTAACTAAAGTATCTACTGATAGATTATTATCTTCAATATACTTTATCAGTTTTTCACATTCTTCCATAGATGATAAATCTACAGATATTATTCTTACATCTATGCCTTCACCCTTTAGCATTTCTTTAGCTTTATTTAATCTTTCAATATTTCTAGCTGCTAACACCAAATTGTGCTTATCTTTAGCAAATAACTTTGCTAACTCCAAACCAATGCCATCACTGCCACCAGTTATTAATACGTAATTACTCAACATTTACTCCCCCTTTATGTAATGATGAATTATGAATTACGAACTTAGATAATGATGAATGATGAGTGATGAATGATGAATTGTGGAATAAACTCCTTACGGGAGTTTAGAAAAATATAATTTTCAGAAATTCTGTAAGAATTTCATCATTAATTCATAATTCTTAATTCATAATTTATCATTTACTAAGTTCATAATTAACTAAGTTTATTCTTTCCTCTTTTTCAGTGAAAAGTTAACTAAAAAGAAATCTTTAATTTGTGCCAATCTTTCTCTTTTTCTATATTTTTTCATTCTATCATATTGCCTTAAGTCTGAAGCAATACCATATGCTTCAACCCCAATCCTCCTAGCAATATAAATTGCTCTTGGCAAATGATATCTATTAGTTGATATTATAGCTTTATTAATTTTCAATTTATCTTTTGCTCTAAAAATACTATCGTAAGTACAATAACCATATCCATCAAGAATTATATCTTTTTCTGCAATATTATACTGCATTATCCAATTCTTCATAGAAAATATCTCACTATAATCTTCATCTCTATGTTCACCTGTTAAAAGAACTTTTCTACATATACCTTCATTATACACCTTTGCAGCAGTAAATAGCCTATCTTTTAATATATCACAAGGAGTACCATCAGGCCTTATGCCAGCACCAAGCACAATAATTACATCATAAGACTTTGGAAGTTCTTTTAAATTTACTATATATTTTCTTTCATAGTATTCATATATACCAAATATCGCTAACACAGTTAATATTACAAACAAACAAAAAGCGATTAAATAAACCATTTACTCTCACCTCTTTTTTCTTTGTAACATAGTATGATATCTTTTTCACTTTTGTACTTGTTTTTCCTTTACCTATAAAATTTTCTCGTATATTTATATATAAAAAAGAGCTTAGTCAATGCTAAGCCTACTATAATTCAATTTTCATTTTTACATGTGGGATATGAACTTCATCATATACATCTGATATTGCCTTAAATCCAACACTTTCATATAATCCTTTTGCATAAACTTGACCTGATAATACTACAGTATCTTCCTTCAATTCTTCTTTTATAAATTTAAGAGCCTCTTTTATCATTATTTGTGCTAAACCTTTTCTTCTATAATCATTTAACACCAACACTCTGCCTAATGATATATTGTCATAGGCAATTCCTGCAGGCACTATTCTACAATATGCTATAACTCTTCCATTATCCATGTAGAAAACTTGATAACAGTCTTTATCTACTCCATCTAATTCAGGCTCTTGGATGATTTTTTGTTCCATTGCAAAGACTTCAAACCTTGATCTAGCTATTTCATACATCTCCATAACTGTAAGCTCATCAAATTTACATATCTTAAATTTCATATAACTCCTCCAAATAATATTAAAAATATAACTATTAAAAATAATACATTATCAATAATATTTTTACTAGTTACATGTCTTATTTCTTATACTTATCTAAGTTAATTTTTTTGAATTTATTTTTAGTATGACATTAAACTGACATATTAATAAGTTATTATAATAGTTGTAAAGTAGTTAAAACATTATTATTACCCCTAACCTAGAGTTATTTATCCCCCTAACTTAATAACCTTAGGATTTTTTTGCCTTTATGGCTTAATAAACTAGAAATAATTAAAAGTGTACTAAATTAACCAAAATAAAAAATAGACATATTTAATATGCCTATTTTTTTATTGTCTTATTTGTCCGTTACCAAAAATAATATACTTAACAGTTGTAAGTTCCTTAAGTCCCATTGGACCTCTTGCATGAAGCTTTTGTGTACTTATACCTATTTCTGCTCCAAATCCAAATTCCTCTCCATCGGTAAATCTTGTTGATGCATTAACATATACAGCCGCTGCATTCACTTTTTGAAGGAATGTTTGAGAAGCTTCATAACTCTTAGTAACTATAGCTTCTGAATGCCCTGAACCAAATTTATTTATATGATTAATAGCTTCATTTATATCTTTAACTATTTTTACACCAATAGTGTAATCTAAATATTCATTATACCATTCTTCTTCAGATGCTAAAATAACACTATCATCTAAGGCTTTTAGTGATTCATCACCTCTTATTTCAACATCTTTTTCCCTTAATGCTTCAAAGATAATTGGCATAAACTTTCCTGCTACCTTTTCATTAATTAATAGCTTTTCCGCTGCATTACATACTGATGGTCTTGAAGTCTTAGCATTAATTATAATATTCTTTGCCATTTCAAAGTCACAATCTTCATCTACATATATATGACAGTTTCCTGTTCCAGTTTCAATAACAGGTACTGTTGCATTATTAACTACAGCTTTTATAAGTCCTGCTCCACCTCTAGGTATTAATACATCTATATAATCATTTAGTTTCATCATTTCTGTTGCAACTTCTCTAGATGTATCTTCTACTAGTTGTACTGCATCTTCCACTAATCCTACTGATTTTAATCCTTCTCTTAATGCTGTTGTAACAGCCTTATTAGAATTTATTGCTTCACTTCCACCTCTTAAAATTACAGCATTTCCTGATTTAAAGCAAAGTCCTGCTGCATCACTAGTAACATTTGGTCTTGCTTCATATATAATTCCTATAACCCCCATTGGAACTCTCTTCTTACCAATTTGTAACCCGTTAGGTCTAGTCCACATTCCTAAAACTTCACCTACAGGGTCCTCCAATGATGCCACTTGTCTAAGGCCATTAGCCATACCTTCAATTCTTGCTGCATTTAAAGCTAATCTATCAAGCATGCTTTCACTAGTTCCTTTTGCTCTTGATGCTTCCAGGTCCTTCTTATTTGCTTCAATTATTACTTCAGAATTTTTAATAAGAGAATCTGCCATAGCATATAATGCATCATTTTTATCTTTAGAAGAAAGATTACCTAAAATATAGCTTGCTTCTTTTGCTTTCTTCCCCAAACTAATTAAACTACTCATATTTACCTCCTAATTCTTAATAAATAACGTCCCTATTTCCTCTCCATTAACTATATCAAAAAGAATCTTTGGATTATCTCCATTGGCTAATACCATATCAACACCAGCTCTTGTAGCTGTTTTTGCAGCTGTTAACTTTGTGGCCATACCGCCTGTTCCAAAGCTTGTTCCTGCTCCACCAGCACATTCCTCTAATTCCTTAGTAATTTCAATTACTTCCTTTATCATCTTTGAATCTGGATTTTTTCTTGGATCAGAATCATAGAATCCATCTATATCAGATAATATTATTAATAGATCTGCTGATACTAATCCTGCAACAATTGCCGATAAATTATCATTATCACCAAATCTAACTATATTTTCAATTTCATCTATAGCTACTGTGTCATTTTCATTTACTATTGGAATTACCTTATTTTCAATTAATGTCTCAAAAGTATTAACAACATTTTCTCTTATATGCTCATCTTCCACTACATCTCTTGTTAATAACACTTGGCCAACTATATGGCTGTACTCTCCAAAAAACTTACCATATATATGCATAAGCTCACTTTGACCAACAGCAGCTGCTGCCTGCTTTTCTTTTATTGTCTTTGGTCTTTCTTTAAGTTTAAGTTTATTTACTCCTACACCAACTGCTCCTGAAGTAACAAGAACTACTTCTTTACCACTATTCATCAAATCTGATAATACTCTAGTTAATTTTTCTATTCTTGATAAATTTATATTACCGTTGCTATATGTTAATGTTGAAGTTCCTACCTTTACTACTATTCTTTTATGATTTTTAATATTCTTTCTATAATTCACTATCCCAGCTCCTATGTAGTTTATCTTATCTTTTTATGTATATGTTCTATTGTAATAAAGTGATAAAGTATTTTTTATTTAATTATAATTAATTTTATTTTATTTTTCTATATTTTTAATGACAAAGCTATATTTATCTTTAGTTTTATCCAAACTATAATAAAAGATTTAACTTTTTTATATTTATAAATATTTTTCTATTTTTATGCATAAATACTCTTGATTTTTAATATTTTTGCATATAAAATGAATATCGATGTATATTTATAAATTTATAATACAAACAAAGGAGGAAAAAATGGAAGGTTCAAATATAAAATATAATTCGAATGCTAACATAAAAAACAATTTAAAATTTATACTACCTTCTCTATTAGGAATAATTCTTTTTATGATTCCTATTAAGTATAATGACCAAATAACTATTCCAATAGCTATTTTCTCAAATGCTTTAGTAAACTTTTTAGGTGCATCATTAATTTACATAATAACTTTTATTTTGGTGATTTCTGCTGTAATGGGTACAATTACTAGAATATTTAAGCCAAAATTTATTTTAGAAAACAACTTTTTAAGAACATTATTTAATGTTGGACCTTTATGGCTTTTAGCAAGAGTATTTGGTGCAATATTTAGTTTATTAGCACTTTTTGGTATAGGACCTGAATTTATTATTGGAGATTCAACTGGTGCCTTTGTATTAAATGATCTATTAACAGTTTTATTTTCTATTTTCTTATTTGCAGGTTTATTATTGCCATTACTTTTAAACTTTGGACTTCTAGAATTCTTTGGTTCATTATTAACAAAGGTTATGAGACCAATATTCAAATTACCTGGACGTTCATCAATTGATTGTATCACTTCATGGCTTGGTGATGGGACATTAGGAATATTACTTACTAGCAAACAATATGAAGACGGATTTTACACTAAAAGAGAAGCTGCCACAATAAGCACTACATTCTCTGCTGTATCAATTACATTTAGTTTAGTAGTTATAAGTCAGGTTGGGCTTTCTCATATGTTTATTCCATTCTATTTAACAGTTTCTTTTGCTGGAATTGTTGCTGCTATAATCGTTCCAAGAATACCACCTTTATCAAAAAAGAGTGATACATATTATAATGATAATGTTAAAGAAGACTTAGAAACAATTCCTGAAGGATATAATTCTTTCTCATGGGGATATAAAAAGGCCTTAGAAAAAGCAGACAATTCTTCTAATGTTAAGGAATTCTTTAGCGACGGATTTAAAAATGTATTAGATATGTGGTTTGGAGTTTTACCTGTAGTTATGTGTCTTGCAACATTAGCTTTAGCAATAGCTGAATACACTACTATATTCCAAGTATTAGGTACACCTTTCATACCTATTTTAAAACTTCTTCAGGTTCCTGAAGCTGCAGCTGCATCTCAAACATTAATTGTTGGTTTTGCAGATATGCTATTGCCATCAGTTTTAGCTGCTAATACTATAACTAGCGAAATGACAAAATTTATTATTGCTTGTGTGTCAGTAACACAGCTTGTATATATGTCTGAAGTAGGCGGACTTTTACTTGGATCAAAAATCCCTGTAAATTTAAAAGACTTAATACTAATATTCCTAGAAAGAACTTTAGTTACACTACCAATCATAGTATTAATAGCTAATTTCTTATTTTAAAAAAATTCCCTTTGGGGAATTTTTTTAATAATGATGAATGATGAGTGATGAATGATGAATTTAGGAATAAACTCCTTACAGGAGTTTAGAAAAATATAATTTTCAGAAATTCTGTAAGAATTTCATCATTCATTTTTCATTTTTCATTCTTAATTTTACATTTATTAAAGAAACTCTCTGAGTTTCCTCCTTAATTCATCATTCGTAATTCATCATTCATAATTGAAAAAAAGCAGTACGTCAGTACTGCTTTTTTTGTATGGTGACCCGTAGGGGAATCGAACCCCTGATTGCACCGTGAGAGGGTGCCGTCTTCACCGCTTGACCAACAGGCCATTATTTCTTTCTATAACTAATATTACCATATTTTAAAAATTTATGCTACATTTTTTCTCAACTTTTCTAATTTTTTACATATAAATTTAAAGTTTTTCTATTTATTTAATTATGAATTAATTAAATGAAAAATATAAAATTAAGAATTAATGAGCTGAATTAAAATGCAATTTAATTTTTAAAGAAACTCTTGTAGTTTCCTCCTTAATTCATCACTCATCATTCTTAATTCATAATTATCTAAGTTTATCTTTAAAAATTATTCTTTAATTTTTAAAGTTCTAAGTCTGTTTATTGCACAAAGTATTTCTTGTTTTCTTGGCATAGCCAAACTTCCATTTCCGCCTTTTATGTTATCTATGCCTATTAAGCTCTTAGTAAGATCCTTTTCTATTTCATCTACTATTCTTTCAACCGTTAAATCTTTTCCAGAATATTTATCTTCTATAAATTTAATTGTCATACCAATAGTATTTATTTGTTCACCATCAACAATTTGCTCTACTGACTTTAAATCAATATTTTCTTTATTAATGGATAAACCATCTTTTCCTAAGTTTTTAATCTTAATACCTTTAGGTCCTTCAGATATGGATCCTTTAACTAGAACTCTTCCAAAATCAATATATATATCTAAATCATCTCTTAAACTTATCTTTCCTCTGCTTAATTCTTTTGCCTTAGTTGTAACTTCATATGGTTCATAACAATCCATCTGTATCACTAAATCTGCTATATCAAAGAAATCTCCACAGCTTCCTGCAACCAATATAGTTGAAATACCTAATCTTTTATATAAACTTTTTGCCACATCTATAAATGGAGTTATTGGCTCCTTTTCCTTAACCACCAGCTGCTGCATTATATCATCTCTAATCATAAAGTTAGTAGCTGATGTATCTTCATCTATTAAAAGAACTTTAGACTTACCTTCTATTGCTTCAATAATATTGGCTGCTTGAGAAGTACTTCCACTGGCATTTTCCGTATTAAATTTAACAGTATCTTTTCCATTTGGTAGATTATTAATAAATAAAGAAATATCCGTTGATGTTATTGCTCTACCATCTTCAGCTCTTACTTTCAGTGCACTTTCATCTGTGATTACAAACTCTCTGCCATCACCTTCTATATGATTATATATACCTAGTTCTAATGCTTTTAATAAAGTTGATTTTCCATGGTATCCGCCTCCTACAATAAGAGTTATTCCTTTTGGTATTCCCATACCTTTTATCTTCCCTCTATTTGGCGTATCAAATTCCACTTCTAAAGCTTGTGGTGAAACAAATTTCTTACCATCTCTTAATGGTCTTGCAGAAATACCACTTTCTCTAGGTAATATTGATCCATTGGCTACAAAGGCTACCAATCCTTTTTCCTTAAGATTTTCTCTGATAAAGCACTGATCTTCCATTAATTTAACTCTATTAATTAAAGCCAACTTATCAATATTTTCATAAATAAAAGTGCTTTCCACTATGTTAGGAATTATATTAAATATTATCTTTTCTAACTCTCTTGCTAACACGCTTCTTCCTCTAGCTGGGAATCCTACATAAAATCTAACCTCAAAAAAGTTTTTATTTCTTATAATGGCTGTTCTCTCTAATATTTCTTGTGGACATCTGCTTATTTCTATTAAACCACTTTTTCCTGAACCAAATATTTTCTCACTTTGATTTCTAATGTTTTTGCTAAATAATCTAGTTAAAAAATCACATACAGCAATTTCCTTATTCTTATTATCAAATAACTCTTCAGGTATTTGAGCAATTTTATTATCCATGATAATCCTTACTCTTGATGGTGAAGCAAATGGATCTCCCTGAACATGGTCTATGGATAAAACATATTTTTTAAAATCATATCTTCCTTCCAATGCTTTATATGCCTTATATCCTTTGCCATCAATCTTAAAAAGTTCATTTTTAAGCTCCATAGAACCCTTCATTTCTCTTTCTCCTTTTACTCATTATTTTTTGTAAAAAACTCATCTATTAATTTTTCACTAGCTCTTCTATACATATTGCTCATATTTACTAATGAGCATAAAAGAAGAAAATTCTTTTTATAATCATTTTGTAAATTATCTGATGTAGAAACTCTCTTATCTAACTCTTCTATCTTTTCTTCAATACTTCTTTTAAAAGTTTCTTCATCCTCTTTACTTTCATATAAATAGTAATTATATAAATCTCTTAAATCACTAGCTTTTTCTTCATCATAACTTGCTATAACTTCATCAAGACTAATCTTAATATCACTTATAGATAGTGCACCTTTTAAATTATAAATAAAGGCCATAATAATAAGATGCTCTTTAGTATATTTCTTATTCTTAATAGGTAATAATAATTTACCCTTAGCATAATTATTAATCATTGTTTTTGTTAATATCTTTTCATCATCATTTCTCTTTAATGAAGAAAGCTTACTTTCGAAAAGTTGTATAACTTGATCCATATATAAATCAAGCTCTGGCATTTCTTCTAGTTCAATTCTGCTATCAAAATTCATTTCATTAAAAATATCATTAATTTTCATAATACCTCCATATAGTTTCTAAAACTATATCATACAGTTAATATATTTTAATATTAATAGTATTTAATTAATATTTCAAGTTTAACCTTATTTTTCAGGAAAATATAAGCAAATTTCAAAGCTAATCACTTTTGACTTGTACTGATATCTACTTCATAATATTAATATAATAATAAGTAGTTTACAAAACTACATCGAGTGTGAGGTGTATTTTATGACGAATAAACTTAGAGAACCTATTAATTCTATTACTCATTTAGCTGGTGCATTACTATCTTTTATTGCATTAATTGCCATGTTGGTAAAAGTTATACTAACTAATCCAACATTTAATTCAATACTTTCTGTTACTATTTTTGGAATCTGTCTAATACTTCTTTATACTATTTCTGGTACCTATCATGGCATAATGTCCAATGAAAAAGTTATTAACGTTCTTCAAAAACTTGACCACTCAATGATTTTTGTTTTAATAGCTGGATCTTATGCTCCATTTTGTTTAATTTCATTAAAAAATTCCATTGGATTACCAATGCTTTTAATAATGTTTACTATTGCAATAATTGGTATAATATTTAAGCTTTATTGGTTCGATTGCCCAAGATGGCTGCAAACTTCCATGTATATAGGAATGGGATGGGCTTCAATTTTTATGCTAAAGCCTCTATGTGTTAACCTTCCTGCCATGAGCATTTTTTGGCTAGTATTTGGTGGCGTACTATACACAATCGGTGGAATAATCTATGGTGCTAAGCCTAAAAAACTAAAAATAGGTAAATTTGAATTTCATGAAATTTTCCACATATTTATTATATTAGGTAGCTTAAGCCACTTTATTTCAGTATTTTGCTATGTAATATAATAAAGAATAATTTAATATTTTCTTTATTATCCTATTGTAATTAATTAAATAGAATAAACTTTTTATAGCTAAGTTTTTTTACATTTTTCTCACTAATTTACTCTCCTAATATTGCACATTTTCATTTATTTAATATTAATTTATGTTATAATATCGAAAGAATAATAAATGAAATGAGGTAGATTTAGTGATAAATGTATTAAACGTTAGTTTAAGATATGGTTCTCGTAAATTATTTGAAGATGTAAATATTAAATTTACTCCTGGTAACTGTTATGGTGTTATAGGTGCCAATGGTGCTGGTAAGAGTACATTTTTAAAAATATTAGCTGGAGAAGTTGAACCAAATACTGGTGAAGTTGTAATTGCTCCAAATACTAGAATGTCAGTTTTAAAACAAGATCACTATCAATATGATGATTTCGAAGTTTTAGAAACTGTAATCATGGGAAATAAAAGACTATATGACATAATGAAAGAAAAAGATGCTTTATATGCAAAACCTGATTTTTCTGATGAAGATGGTATAAAGGCTTCTGAATTAGAATGTGAATTTGCTGAATTAAATGGATGGGAAGCTGAATCTGAAGCGTCATCACTTTTACAAGGTTTAGGTATCGGAACTGATATGCACTACAAAAAAGTTTCAGAACTTACAGGAGCAGAAAAGGTAAAAGTATTACTTGCTCAAGCTTTATTCGGAAATCCTGGAATATTAATTCTGGACGAGCCTACTAACCACTTAGATATTAAATCAATCAGATGGCTACAAAACTTCTTAGGTGACTTTGAAGGTACAGTTATCGTAGTATCCCATGATAGACACTTCTTAAACGAAGTATGTACTCACATGGCTGACGTTGACTTCGGAAAAATTAAATTATATGTTGGTAACTATGACTTCTGGTATGAATCAAGTCAATTAGCTGCTCAAATGGCTAAAGATCAAAACAAGAAAAAAGAAGAAAAGATTAAAGAATTACAAGACTTCATTGCTAGATTCAGTGCTAATGCTTCTAAATCTAAGCAAGCAACATCTCGTAAGAAATTATTAGATAAAATCACTTTAGATGATATTCAACCATCAAGCAGAAGATATCCATTCGTTGGATTCAAACCTGAAAGAGAAGTTGGAAATGATATCTTAACAGTTGAAGGATTAAGCAAGACTATTGATGGTGTTAAAGTATTAGATAACGTAAGCTTCAGAGTTAATAAAGAAGATAAAATAGCTTTCATTGGTAATGAAATTGCCATCACTACTTTATTCAAAATAATCAATGGTGAAATGGAACCAGATGCAGGTTCATACAAATGGGGAATAACAATAACATCTGCTTACTTCCCAATGGATAACTCTGAATACTTCAATGACTGCAACTTAAGCCTAGTTGACTGGTTAAGACAATACTCTGAAGAAAAATCTGAAAGTTATATAAGGGGATTCTTAGGTAGAATGTTATTCTCTGGAGAAGAAGCTTTAAAACAAGCTAATGTATTATCTGGAGGGGAAAAAGTTAGATGTATGCTTTCTAAAATGATGCTTACTAACGCTAACGTATTAGTTTTAGATGGTCCTACTAACCACTTAGACCTTGAATCTATTACAGCTGTTAACAACGGATTAAAGGATTATAACAGCAATATTTTATTTGCTTCTCATGACCACCAATTCGTTCAAACTATAGCTAATAGAATAATTAGAATTGATGACAATGGTTCAATCTTCGATAGATCTATGTCATATGATGAATTCTTAGAAAAATTCAGCTTATAATTTCATATATTTTCTTATTAAAGTGGCTTTTGCCACTTTTTTATTTACCATATTTTCATGAAAATATGGTAATATGGATAATATACATACTAAAAATCTTTTATTGAGGTATTAAGTAATGATACGAATTTACAATAGAAAAACATCAAAATATGATATTGAGAAGGTTGCTGGAGAAAAATACATTAAATGGACGTATGAATCTCCTTTAGGCAAGAGCTTATTAGAACTCTTTGTTAAAAGAAAACTTTTTTCAAAAATTTATGGCTTTTTTTGTAATACAAAATTTAGTAAAAGAAAAATTAAATCATTTATAAACTCATTTTCTATAGATATGAGCAAATGTGCTGATAGTATAGATACTTATAAAAATTTCAATGATTTCTTTGCAAGAAAGTTGCTTCCAGAAGCAAGACCTTTTGATAAAGCTTCAAATATACTTATATCTCCAGGTGATGGAAGATTGCTAGCATATACTAACATATCAATGGAAAACTTAGTACAAGTAAAAAATATTCATTATAGCTTGGCTGAATTATTAGAAGATAATGATGTGGCAAAAAAATATGAAGGTGGTACATGTATTGTCTTAAGATTATGTCCAACTGATTATCATCGTTTTCACTTTGTAGATAATGGAACTCCTTTAGAAAATCACTTTATAAAAGGTAACTATTATTCTGTTAATCCTACAGCTTTAGAAAGAGTTGCTAAACTTTACTGTCAAAATAAAAGAGAATGGTCTATCTTTAGATCAGAAAACTTTGGAGATATAATTCATGTGGAAGTTGGTGCAACATGCGTTGGATCAATAATTCAAAGCTATTGTCCTAACAAAAAAGTATCTAAAGGTGATGAAAAAGGATACTTTAAATTTGGTGGATCAACAACTATCTTATTCTTTAAACCAGGTACTGTAGAAATAGATGAAGATATACTTATTCAATCTTCTTTAGGCTTTGAATCAGCAGTACAAATGGGAGAAAAAATCGGAAAAAAAATTATGAATTAAGAATGATGAATGATGAATTTTGGAATAAACTCGAAGAGTTTAGAAAAATTATTTTCCTAGAAACTCTTCGAGTTTCCTCCTTAATTCATCATTCATAATTCATCATTCATAATTCATCATTCATCATTTACTAAGTTCATCATTTATAATTATTTTCCTTATTTTGTTTATGAATTTTTCTTCATTGCCGTCAAAGATAACAAGGTGTATTCCCATTTCCTTTGCTCTCATCTTTACTGGTTCTTTTATGGGCTCTTTAGTGGCAACAAGAATTTTATAAGCATTTTTGCCCCCTATTTTATTAGCATAAACATTTAACTCATTTAAAGCCATTTCATTATATTTATCACTATCTTTACATGATATACATATAGGAACTGAATCTTTTACCGCTATTACATCTAATTCATTTCTTACAGTTTTTCTGCCATTATTCCATAAAAAAATAACACCATTCCTACATTCATCTATTTCTTTAATATTCTTAAGTAAATTATTAGTGGCTATTTCTAACCATGTTCCACTTTTAAAGATAAATCCTTTAATATAATTATTTAAAAAACGCACCTTTACTTTATCATTATTCTTACTAAAAACTATTTCATTCATTTCCTTCATCTTATTAAGTATCAAATCCAATAATTTTTTTTCTTCATCTTCAATTCTACTATAATCAATATGGATAATTTCAGGATTATTTTCTTCATGTAGAAAAATTGAATTATCATATAATCTTTGTTTATGTTTATTCCATAAATCTAAATTATTATAAATCTGTTTTGAAAAATATATTAAATCATCTTTTAAACATAATTCATAGGAATCTTCTACTATATTCCCACCAAAACCTTTTATTATTGATAGTAAATTTAAATCTTCAATTTCTTCTTTAGTCTTTAATAACTGTTCATTAAAACTGTACATAAGTTTTTTTCTTATATCTGTATAAAAACATTTAATTTTATTTTCTTTACATAAATTCAATAATATTAATGAATTTATTCGCTTTCCACCAGTAAGATTAATAATCATATCATCTCGTTTATATTTTTCAAGTATTTCTTTAAATTCATCTATATTTCCTTCAGTGATTCTTTCTTCATATAGCTTTATATTTGAAAAATTTGATGAATAGTACTCCTTTATACTTTTCATCAAATCTTCCTGCTCAGTATCGTATAAAAACAATACTTCCTCTACCTTATTTTTAATTAAATAAATAATACCACTTTCATTATGTTCATCTAATTGATTTATCAGCAATGTCATATACATACCGCCTTATATAAACTTATACTATTAATTTAACCACTGTATTAAAAAATATAATATGCAATAAAAAAACACCGATTTATAAAAATCGGTGTTTGGCAGAGCGTAAAGGAATCGAACCCTTAATGCGCCGTCCGTAGCGGCGTGTTATATCCGTTTAACTAACGCTCCTTAACAGTATTAATATTAACATAAACTAATTAATATATCAACAAAAAAAATATATTTTAAAGTTTATATGTGTCAGAAAATTCTATTTCTATCTCTTGATTCTTATTAATTAAATTACTACCTTCTTTTATTGTTTCAATATTTTCTTCTATTTTTCTTGGTAAAATTACAGTAAATATAGATCCTTTATTAATTTCACTTTCTAAAAGTAGCTTTCCGCCATGAGCTTTAACAAAAAGCATGCATAAGTTTAATCCTATTCCACTGCCTTCTATATTGTCATTATTTTTTCCTTGATAAAATCTTTCAAAAACTCTTTCTTTTTCTTCTTTAGAAATACCACAACCCTCATCTTTGAAGGATAATTCAATTTCTTTGTCCTTTACTAATAAATTAATATAAATCTCTGAATTCTCATTAGAAAACTTTATTGCATTAGATAATAAATTCATTACAACTCTATCTATTGCTTCTGGATCTATTGCCATAATGCATTCCTCTTCATTTGTATCAAAAACAAGTCTTATATTTCTCTCGGAAGCAAACTTCTCTACACAGCTTATAGTATTTTCTAGCATAGGAACTATATCAATATTCTTCTTATTTAATTTATAATAATTATTTTTTATCTTGTTAGAATCTATTAAATTATTTATTAACTTTAACATTTTAAAGCTATTTCTTTTTATTATCTCAATATATTTAAGGTTATTATCACCTTTATAAGTATTATGTTCCATAAACTGGGCAGCTGATGTTATAACATTTAAATAACTTCTCAAATCATGAATTATATTTAATAAAAATTGATCATTATTCTTTGGTAATTCATTTATCGACATTAAATTACTTTCATCGTTTGATAATATTCTATTATTGTCCTTCATTTACTTGTATCCCCCAAGATATTTTATTGATTATTTTAATATTACCATATTTTTCAATAAATTACAATTTCTTTATTGTCCTTTAAAATAAAAAAAATATAATTACATTAAATATTTTCCCCATATCTTTTGTCTATAAATTTTCACATATGTGTTTATAATTTCATTATTTTGTCAAACATTATTATATGAATATGCTAAGGAGGGATAACTTTTGTTTATAAAGTTAAACTTTAAAAAATTTAATATATTTAAATTTTTGACTTATTTTATGGTGTTAGCCATTTTATTTATTTCTTTTAATTACTATATTAATATTTCCTACACTAATACTATGAATAATTTTTATACTGAATTTAGTTCTGGAAATTTTAATGAAGCTAAAAAAACTTTATCAGCCAATAAAATTATTAATATCATTAAGAAAAATTCTAAAACCTCTGACTTAAATAAATATTTTACTTCAGTGGTGAATATTCTTTGTAAAAATCTTAAAAATAACTCTATTACAAATTCTCAAGCATTAGTTTATCTTAATGAAATAAATTCCTATAATATTTTAAATTCATCTTTAGATAAACTAATTCTTGTTCTAGATGAAAATTATTGTCCTTCAACTTCTCATGGTTACAACTCATTGTTAGAGCTAGCTTCTGAAGCTTACAATAATAATAATTTTTCTTATGCCATAAAGCTTTTAAACAAAATACCTACAAGTGAAGGAAATTATTATGCCAAAGCTAAAGATATGCTTGAAGATTGTAGGAATAAATATAGAAATAATCTTATTGCTGAAGCAGAAGATTTATCGCATAATGAATACTTTTCCAAAGCCATAGATTTATTATCAAATTATGATACTTCAATATTACCAGCTGATGATGAAGCAATTGATGCCAAAATAGCTGAAATTGATAATAAGCGTACTAATTATCTTGCTTCAATAACATATGCAGATGATGAAACAGCCTCTAATTTGATTTTAACTACCATAAATTCTACCAATATTAACACTTTAAATATATCCAGCAATACACCATATTTAATTCATGTAGATATTAATAATCAACTTGTTTCTGTCTACAACGGCTATATTAATGATTGGTCACTAGTAAATGAATATATTTGCTCCACAGGCATTCCTGGCGAAGAAACTCCTAAAGGTATCTTTACTGTAACTAATCGTGGAGAATGGTTTTATTCTGAGGATTATGGCCAAGGCGGAAAGTATTGGGTTCAATTTCTTGGTGATTATTTATTTCACTCTTTACCTTATGATGAAAGCCAAAGTCAAATTCTTGATTATACTTTAGGAACACCTTCTTCTCATGGATGTATACGCTTAAACACAGAAGATGCTAAATGGATTTATGATAATATCGATGATGATACTAAAGTTATTATTAATTAGATTAGATCTTTAATCCACTCCCATGTAGTGATTATATTATAATGTATGGTAAAATAATTATTATTAAAATCTAAAAGGATGTTTTATATGAATATTAATATACCTAAAAATGTTAAGTTTATAATTGACACTTATTATAATAATAATTATGAAGCTTTTATGGTAGGAGGATGTGTTCGTGATTCCTTACTAGGATTAAAGCCAAAGGATTTTGATATTACAACATCAGCCTTACCAGAAATAACTGAAAATTTATTTACTAAAACAATTCCTACAGGCATTAAGCATGGCACAGTTACCGTTGTCATTGATAAAGAAAACTTTGAAGTCACCACCTATAGGACTGAAGAAAACTATATAGACAATAGACGCCCTGAAAAAGTTGAGTTTGTAAAAGATTTAAAAGAAGACCTATCTAGACGTGACTTTACAATAAATGCTTTTGCCTATAATGATAAGGAAGGTCTTATAGATTATTTTAACGGCATGGATGACTTAAAAAATAAAGTTATTAGAGCTGTTGGTGATCCTAATAAACGTTTTAATGAAGATGCTCTTAGAATGCTTAGAGCCATACGATTTAGTGCCCAATTAGGTTTTTCTATTGAATCTAAGACATACGATGCTATCAAAGATAATGTTCAACTTATCAAGAATATAAGTAATGAACGAATTAGGGATGAATTGTGTAAGATTCTACTTTCTGATAATCCTTGTGAAGGAATAGAAACCCTAAGAGAAACTAATATGCTTTCTATAATTCTCCCTGAAATAAATGACCTTGTTGAATATACACCACTTTGTAATAACCATAATAGAAATGTATTTACTCATACTTTAAAAGTTCTTAATAACACATATGCTAACCTTAATTTAAGATTGGCTGCCTTATTTCATGATATAGGTAAAATTAATACTATTACAGCACTGCCTAATGGTCATCATTATTTTCCTGGTCATAGTGAAGAAGGAGCAAAGATGGTTATGGACGTACTTAAAAGACTTAAATTTGATAATTTAACTATTGAAAGTATCTCTGCTCTTATTAAGCATCATCTTGTTTTAAATGTTTCTTACATGCCTACAGATGGTGAAATTAAAAGGCTTATTAATAATGTAGGCAAGGAAAATATATTTATTTTATTTGATTTGCAAAGAGCTGATATAAATGCACTATGGGATCCTGTTCCTTTCTTAAAGAAAGTTGATTTTATGGAAAGTAGGACAAAATTTATCTTAGATAATAATGAACCATTAACTTTAAAAGATTTAGCCATTGATGGAAAGACTTTAATTACTGAATTAAAGATTCTTCCTGGCAAAGAAGTAGGTATAATTCTTCATAAACTTTTAGAAGATGTACTTGATAATAAAGATCTGAACAATAAAAATCAGCTAATAAATCTTGCTAAAAAATATAAAGAGCTTATGGCATAACCATAAGCTCTTTATATTTTAAACTTTTAATAGTACTTCCTTATCTAAAGCAAATAAATAAAGATATACTTCTTTAACTCTACTTTCTGTAACCTTTTCTAAAGCTTCTTTATAATACTTCATTTGAACCATATATCTTTCTATAATTTCATCTTCATTTCCCTCTTCAAGGTAATCTGTTTTATAGTCAAATAATACTATTCCATCCTCTTCCTTAAAGAATCCATCTATTATTCCTTGTAATCTAATCTTTTCATTTTGATAGATTTCCTTATTAAGTTCTGGATTAATATCTAAACTGCTTATTTCCGTAAAGAAAGGTAATTCTCGATGAACCATTCTTCCTTCTTCATGAGCTTTTAAGATTCTCTTTCCTAAATCACTTTTAAAGAAATTGAATATCTTTGTGTATCTAATAACTTTTGCTTCTTTTTCTGTTAATGATTTATTTAAAACAAGCTCTTCAATTTGTTTTTTTATTTCTGCTACACTACCTACCCTATCAAAATCTAATCTTAACATAACATAATGCATAAGCGTTCCTTTTTCAGCAGCAGTAAATCCTTTTTCTTCTTGCAGGAATTTAGGTTTGATTATTTCTTTTTCTCTAAATATCTCTAATGTTTCTGCCTCATCTTCATACTGCAAATCTTTACGCTTTAAATCTGATACAGATACGTTACTTGGAAGTATTGAGCCTTCTTCATATTGATATTTATATCCCAGTCTTCTCTTTATTTCTTTATCCACAGATATATTAGTAGCTGTTATATTTAAAGTATTTTCTTCAATTTTATCCACAGGCTCTAAATTTTTATCCCCAAGGATATCACTTTTTCTCCACATTTGCACATCCCAATTAGAGAAATCATCCACAATAAGCTCTCTAGAAGCACCACACTGTTCTCTTAGCTCTTCCCCCTGCCTATGTTTACAAATTGCCATGGCAATCCAGTCTAAATATGACTTTCCTTTTAATACTTCCGATGGCAATATTATATTTTCATCTAAGGATGCAGCACTTACCCAATTTTTTATGGATTTATCTAAATCTCTTGTGGCACCAGTAATAATTAGCTTTTCCTTTGCTCTTGTAAAGGCAACATATAATATTCTCATTTCTTCTGATAATGTTTCAAGCCTTATCCTCTTCTTTATAGCTTCCTTAGCTAAAGTACTATATGAATTTCTATTATTTAAATTAACAAAGTCAGGGCCAAAACCAAGTTCTTCATGGAATAATATTGAATTGCTTAAATCCATTAAATTAAATTGTTTCCCCATTCCACAAGTAAATACTATAGGGAATTCAAGACCTTTGCTCTTGTGTATACTCATGATTCTTACAACATCTTCATTTTCTCCAAGAATCTTTGCACTACCCATATCACCTGAAGATTTTCGTAGCTTATTAATAAATGTTATAAAATTAAATAATCCTTTAAAACTAGTGCTTTCATATTGTTTTGCACGCTGGAATAAGATTTTTAAGTTAGCCTGTCTTAAAGTTCCATTAGGCATTGCTCCCACATATCCATAATAAGCAGTATCCATATATAAGTACCATATAAATTCATCTATTGGTGTATATATTGTTTTATTTCTCCACTTCTCCAAGTCACTTATAACCTTATTACATTTTGCTTTTAAAGTATCACTTACTTCATATTTCTCATCATAAATATCTTTGATGATTTCATAAAAATATTTTTCCTTATTAAGTAGCCTTATTTCACTAAGTTCTTCTGCTGTGAAGCCCATTATTGGCGATTTAAGCACAGCTATCATGGGAACATCTTGTAATGGATTATCAATTATCTTTAATAAAGACATAATCGTTCTTATTTCTATTGATTCAAAATATCCACTACCTGTATCAGCATAAACTGGAATTCCTTCAGCACCTAGCTCATCAAGAAATATTTCTGACCAGTTCTTTGTTGCTCTTAAAAGAATTACTATGTCTTTATATTTAACATCTCTATATTCTTTTGTTTCTTTATCAAATACCTTAAATCTCTTACCATCTTTTGCTTCAAATAATTCTTTTATTCTCTTGCTTACTAATTTAGCTTCTAAAGAAATAGCATCCACTGCTTCTTCCTCTTCTTCTGACTCTTGCAGTTCTTCCTCTACTATTTCTTCAGCTTCATTGCCTGATTTATCAATGATATTAAGTTCAATACTTCCTCCTACCTCAGAATCTTCATCGTGATTTTCCAGGAAAGTAGCGCCTAAATGTAATGCCTCATCATCTGTATATTCCAATTCTCCAACAACATTGGACATTACCATTTTAAATATAAAGTTAACACCTCTTAAAACTTCATCTCTGCTTCTAAAATTCTTATAAAGCTGTATCTTTCTTTCTTTTCCTCCTGAAGCTAAAGGATATCTACTATATTTATCTAAAAATAGTTCAGGCTTTGCTTGTCTGAATCTATATATACTTTGCTTTACATCCCCAACCATAAATACATTTGGATCATCACTATTTTTCCTTGATACAAGGTCAATAATTGTTTCCTGTACATTATTAGAATCTTGATATTCATCTACTAGAACTTCATCAAAGAATTCTTTAAAATGCTCTGCCACACCTGATGGTATTATATTATTATTCTCATCTCTATCAATAAGTATTTTTAAACATAAATGTTCCAAATCATTAAAATCTAATAGATTTTTTTCTCTTTTCTTTTCATTAAATTTGTCTAAGAAATCTAATGTTATTCTTGATAATTCCTTCATATAAGGATATACATCTTTTATTCCTTGCAGACTTTCTTCTGGCGTAAAAGTAAAACTATCCTCTATTAATGATTTCACCTTTTTCTTTACAGTATCTCTTATGGATTTTACAGTCCCTTGGGCATTTTCATCAAAAACAGCACTTTTTCTTACAGTCTTTAACTTAGTAAATACCACACCATTTAAAGCTGCATATATCTCTGATAAACCATAATTTAGAGATTCATATACATTTTCTAAACACTCTAAATCTCCTCTGAAAGTATCTAAATATGCTTCTAATCCTTCTGTATCACTGATTAATTCAATAGCTTTATGATACATATTGATAAATCCTTCAACTTCTACCCTTATATTATCCTTTAATATTTCCACCCATTTTGTCTTATCTAATTCTTCTAAGGTATTAATATTAAATTCTTCTGCTTTTTCAATAAGCCAGCTTTCTGGCCATGGCCCACTCATGGAAAACTTATAAAGATTTAATATAATATCTTTTAACTTTTCATCATCTTTTGCTGTGCTATATGCTTCTACTAGTCCTTTAAAATATTCATTATCTTCTTCATAAAGCTCTTCAAAAATATCTTCAATTATTTCATTTTTCATAAGTGTTATTTCAGTTTCATCTGCAATTCTAAAGGAAGGATCTAAATCTATTGTATAGAAATAATTTTTTATTACATCTAAACAAAAGGAATGCATTGTAGTTATATTAGCTCTGCTTAAAAGAGTAAGCTGTTTTTGCAGATTCTTAGAGTTCGGATTTTTTTCCAAAGCTTTTGATATGGCTGCTGCTATTCTTTCTCTCATTTCAGCTGCCGCAGCTGAAGTAAAGGTAACAACTAACAATTTATCTATATCTACAGGATTTTCTTCATTAGTTATTATCTTAATTATTCTTTCAACAAGTACTGCAGTTTTTCCTGAACCAGCAGCTGCTGCCACTAGAAGGTTGCATTTCCTTGTATCTATTGCCTGCTGTTGTTCATCTGTCCATTTAGTCTCCGACATTATTATCCTCCTTTTGATGTTCAATTTTATTTTTCATACAATCCCATATCTCTTCTTTATCTTTCTTTAATAGCACTTTATATTTATTATCTTTTATGGATGTATCAAACTGGCATATTGATGAATAGTCGCAATAATCACAATAAGTTACCTTTAATGACTTAGTGGGCTCAATCTTTATCTGACCACTAAGCATTTCATCACATAATTCAACCATCTTATCATTAACATACTTTCTTAATATATCAAATTGTTCTTCTGTTACTACAGAGCTTGTGCTTGAAAAATCACCATCTTTTTTAAAGGCTGCAGGTATGATAAGTGAATAAGTCTCCATATCCTTATCCATTGCCTTAACTAACTTGGCATCCTTTAATAAAAGCCCATTCATCTTTAACTTCTTTAATACTTCATCCTTTATTTCATCATCTTCTAAAGCTTTCTTAGATTTTATTATTGGATCATCAATTTTAAAGTATAGTATTGCTCCTGGCATACATTGTTCATGTAATATATGCTTTGAATTTTTAAGTATGGCATCTAAATAAACCAATAGCTGTATTTGTAATCCATAATATAATTCGTTTAAATCGAAAGTTTTTGAACCTGATTTATAATCAACTATTCTAATATAGGTTTCACCATCAATTACTGCCTTATCAATTCTATCTACTCTTCCTTTAAGATATACTTTCTCCTTTGATGGTAGCTCTAAGATTATAGGTTCAGAATCTTTAAAGTCACCAAAATCAAATTCATTTTTAAATATATCAAATTCACCTTTTCTCATTTGTTCAGATATTACCACCACAGATTTAGTTATTATTCTTTTAAATCTACCAGCAAAATATTGATACTTCTTACTACTATTTAATATAGAATTTTCCTCATTCTTAAGTTTAGTATCTACTAATTCATTAACAATTTGTGAGCATCTATTTTTATCTAAATCAGACCAAGCTATATTTTCTCGCTTTATTTTGTTAGTGAATTTATCTAAGATATCATGCATAAATGATCCTAAATCTGGTGCGGTAAACTCATATATCTTCCTATCTTTTGCCTTAAGGCCATACTGTATATAATAGCTAAAAGGACATTGTGCATATTTTTCTAATCTTGATACACTAAACATAAATCTTCCATTATCATCAGCATATAATTTTTTAATTAAATCTCTTGGTATATTTTCCACTAAATTTGAATAAGTAAGTCCCTTAAATATCACATCTGATTTTAATTTAAATTCTTCACTTTCTTCAAACCATTTATATGCTTGCACCCAGTAATCCTCAATTTCTTCTTTTTCAAATTCACGTCTCATGGCAGTTACCATTTCATTAAAAGTAGGTATTGGTGCCGTTATCTTATTAAACTTATCTTCCTTAATGTTTATATTGTATATTTCACTTTCTTCCTGTAGATATTTAAATATCTTTTTCATCCTTGGTATGATTATTGAAGGTCTTAGTGATTTTCCTTCAAAGTCTGCCATTGGATAAGTTATCATAAGATATTCTGAAGCAATAGTTAAGGCAGTATACACCATAAATTGTTCTTCAAAAATTCTACTTCTAGTATCTGAAGCTATTTCTATACCTAGCTCTTTTAATTCAATTCTATCTTCATCAGATAGTATTCCTTCATTCTTATTGGCTGAAGGAAGTACTCCATCATTAGCTCCTACAATATATAGTGCTTTTACTTCACGGCCTTTTATTCTTGCAATATCTCCTACATTAACCTGATCTAAAGACATAGGTATTACACCAACTTCATGCTCTTCAAAACCAGAGCTGAGAATTCTAGCAAAAGTTTTTATATCCGTTACTTCATCACCTAATACTTCAACTGCTTGGTCTAATATATCCATAACAATTTGAGGTACCTGACTATATTCCTTTATCTTATCCTGTAAACCAATCTTTTCGAATTCATCAAGCCACTCAGCAATGGTCTCTAAGGCATTTATTTCTACAAGCATTTCATATATGGCAGTACAATATTCTTTTACAGTGTTTTCATTACCAACTTTTTTATATAAGTTAATAATTGGTCTTCTTATTTCTTCCATTATTTCAGCAATTTCTATTTCTTCTTTACTTGGTTCTTCAATTCCTTTTAAGAGCTCACCAGTCCATTTATAGCCCTTTATTCCATTAAGAAGTATGTGATTTTCTAATTTATCTATAAATTCTCTATCTAATTTGATTAGGCCGCTTTTAACATACTTAAATACACTTTCATATGACCAATTAGATATTAATATTTCTAAAGTTGATAAAATTAATACCACTAAAGGATTGCTTAATATTTCTCTTTTTTTATCTAAAAACACAGGAATATTATATTCATTAAAAATTACGCTAGTTATCTTATCGTAGTTATCAATATCTCTACACACAACTGCTATATCCCTATATCTATAATTTTCATCCCTTACCAATCTAACTATATCTTGAGCAACCCATTCCATTTCACTATAACTATTATTAGCTTTATATAGTCTTATATCATTTACTTTACCCTTATATGTTTTAAATGGATAAGTAAATAAATGTTTTTCTATATGAGCAAGTTCTTTACTTTGGTTAAATCTATATGGAATATCTTTATTCAAATTAATTGGTTTTTCATAAGAAATATTATTTTCCTCCATTAACTTTAAAAGCTTATACTCTGTATTTTTAATGGCATCAAATATATCTGTTTCTTCCTCATTTTTACCTTCGCTGCATAAAGTTATATTAACTCTCTTACATCTCTTGCCCAAAATCTTTATTATTTCCATCTGTTGAGGAGTAAAGGTAGTAAACTCATCAATCCATATTTCTGCATCTCTATACATATGGCTTTCTTTTAACTTTTCCGCTAAAAGTGATAATACATCTTCTGAATCTATATAATTCTTATGTAAATTATCATTAAATTCATGATAAATAAAAGATAAATCTTCTATTTTATCCCTTAACTCACCTTCATTTAATTCTTCTTTTTTATTTATTAAAGTTTCCTCTGCAATATTGTACTTTTTAAATTCTGTTATTGTTTTTGAAACTACTCCTATAAAGCCTTGCTTTTTACTTATCTTATTAAAGTAATGTAGATTATCCATATTTTCCTTTAATAACTTATAAATAAGCATATTTTTTCCTGAATCTTCAATTATATTTTCTGTTCGTCCACCAATTCTATCAAAAACCCTGTTTGCCATCCTCTTAAAGCTTAATACTTCTGCCCTAAGAAGTGATTTTTCACCAGTATGCTCTAATAGCTTCTTTTCGCTTTGAAATGTATACTGATCTGGTACTAATAATATTAGTTTATTATCTTTATCACATTCTCTTATTTTTTTATCTATAGATCTTAAGCAAAATTCACTTTTTCCCGAACCAGCTCTACCAAAAATAAATCTTATGCCCATTTCTTACTCCTTTTTTTTATATTCTTCTTCCAATATCCCCATTAAAACAGTATCTAAATATATTCCTTTAAAATAATATTTCTGTCTCCTTTTCCCCTCTTCAATAAATCCACATTTCTTATAACAATTAATTGCTGCTATATTATCCTCAACTACTTCTAATTCTACCTTATGAGCTTTTTTATTTTTAAAGAGATATCTAAGCATGGCTTTAATGCTATTTTCGCCATACCCCATTCTCCAATACTTTCTTCCTATGCATATGCCTATATAATATACATCACTAACATAATTAGATTTTCTATATGATATTATTCCCACCATAATTCCTTTAGTATTTACTATGGCATAATTCTTCTTTGATTTCATTTGAAAATATTTATAATTTTCCTTTATATATTCTTTCGATGCAAAGGAAGTATATCCACCATCATATTTTAATACATCGTCATTTACACATAATTCATAAGCTCTATCTATATCTTCCTTAACTACTTCCCTTAAATATAACCCTTTACCATATATCATTTTAACATCCCCTCATAGCTCTCTTTTCCTCATTTAATAATACTCCTTATGATAATTATGTACAAAAAAATTGCCTTAAAACAGTTATTATTTGTCTTAAAGCAATTTTTTTATATAATTATATCTATTCCATTATAGCTAAAGCTGCAGCTCCTAAAACTCCTGCTTGTCCACCTAATTTTGCTTTTTCTATTGAACATGAATCAACAAATACTTTCATACATCTTTTAGCTACTTCTTCTTTTATAGTTTCTAAAACGATGTCTCCACCATTTATTACGCCTCCACCAATAACAACTTTTTCTGGATCAAAAGTTGTTATAATATTGGCAACTGTTATTCCTAAATAAGTTAATGATGTATTTAAAATTTCCTTTGCTACTCTATCTCCATTTGCAGCTTCAATAAATACTTCTTTTGATGTTACATCATCATAATTTTTTAATGATGTTTCTGCATTTGAATTAACAGCTTCTTTAGCTCTTTTTCCTATTGCAGTTCCTGATGCTAAGCTTTCTGCACATCCGATATTTCCACATCCACATCTTGTTCTTTCTTGAGATATTGTAGTGTGACCGATTTCTAAAGCATTTCCTGTACTTCCTCTAAATATTTTACCATTAAGTATAGCTCCTCCGCCAATACCAGTACTTACAGTCATGTAAATCATATTTTCAGTACCTTTTCCAGCTCCAAATTTATACTCTCCTAAAGTTGCAACGTTTGCATCATTATCTAAATAAGTTGGTAAATCATATCTTGCTCTTATTTTTCCTACTAATTCAAAATTCTCAAATGGAAGATTTGGTGATTCTATTACAATTCCTTCTTTTAAATCTAATGCTCCTGGAGCACCAATTCCTATAGCCTTTATTAATTCTTTATCAGTTCCTTCTATTACATAGTCAATTGTATCCATCATTCTATTGATAACAGCTTCTTCACCTTCAAAAGCTAATGTTTCCACAACTTTTTCTTTTATTATAGTTCCATTTAAGTCTACTAAAACTGTATATATCTTAGTTCCACCTAAATCTAATCCTACAACATATTTTTTTGACATAATTAATCTCTCCTTTTCACCTGATAGCACCACATGAAAAGTATAACATTTGCTGTTAATATTTACAATTAAAAACTTATGTATTATTAAATAATAAAAAAGACATCTAACATTAGTTAGATGTCTTATGGCGGAGAAACCGGGATTTGAACCCGGGCGCCAGTTGCCCGACCTACGCCCTTAGCAGGGGCGCCTCTTCAGCCACTTGAGTATTTCTCCATGTGCCTTCACACTTTAATTATAAAGTTATGTGGCGGAGAGAGTGGGATTCGAACCCACGGTACGCTCACACGCACGCCGGTTTTCAAGACCGGTGCCTTAAACCAACTCGACCATCTCTCCTCGACAATGATTATTATATCAGTACCCCTATATAAGTGTCAACACTTTTTTCAACTTTTTTTTATTTTTTTTAGAATATGATTTTTATTGAGCTTTTATTCTATTTTTCTCTCCTAAATTTAGTATTATTGAAATTTAATTTCTTTTAATTATAAACTTCACTAGATTTTTCTACGACTATTTAATATAAGGATGTTCAATTAAATAAATATTACTGGAGGTATATTATGTTATTTTTAAGAAAAAAAACAGCACCTACAACATCTACTGTTGAAATAGCTACGGAAACTAAAATAAAAGAAACTCCTTCAAAATCAGATACTATTATTGAAGTTGTAAAAGCAACAATACAATCATTATCTGAGACTATTGATAACCATAAAGAAATTAATAAAGAACAATCATCATCACAAAATATGGCTAATACTATTAATAAACAGATCACTGAGTTAGAATTATTAGGTACTAATATGGGTAATCTAGCTGAAACTATAAATATTAATACTACGTCTCTTTTAGAAAGTACTAATATTGCCGTTGATAAATCTAAAGATAGTAAGAATGCTATTTCTGATATTGTAACAATAATTGAAACTCTTCAAAAACAAAATGAAGAAACTTATAAAAGCATTAAAGAGTTAGTAAATAGCTACAATGAAATAAGCAATATTACTAATATAATTAACAATATTGCCAATCAAACTAACCTTCTTGCTCTAAATGCTGCCATTGAAGCTGCCAGAGCTGGTGAACATGGAAAAGGCTTTGCAGTTGTTGCTGATGAAATAAGAAAGCTTGCTGAAATTACTAAACAAAACACTACAGATATATCTAATTTAATTAGTGACATTAAAACTGAAACTGATGCTGTTCTTAAAAATTCTGAAACAAGTAATGACGTTGTTGAAAAAGGTGTTAATATAACAATTGATGCTTCTAAAACTTTAGATGAGTCATTAGAAAATATTTTATTAACTGATTCTAATGTTCATAAACTGATTTCAACTCTTAATGAGCAATCTGTTAATTTAAGTAAATCTAATGAAATAAGTAGTTCTATACACTCTAAAATAATAGATATCAATGAAAGCTTAGTTTCACATATAAATAAATCAGAAATGCTAGATAAAAAATTAAATAAAATTATTAAAGATTTAAACTCATCTTTAAAATAGACTAATATAAAAAATAAAAGCAGCTATCATAGCTGCTTTTATTTTTTGTAATTATTTGAATATGAATAGTATGTTATATTAATTTTCCTATTCTAAGGCTACACTGAAAAAATTAACATAACTACTAGCATTAATGTATAGACCTTAGTTCTCATACATTAAAAAAAGCAATTAACTTTCGTTAATTGCTTTGGCGGAGAGAGTGGGATTCGAACCCACGGTACGCTCACACGCACGCCGGTTTTCAAGACCGGTGCCTTAAACCAACTCGACCATCTCTCCTCGACAATGATTATTATATCAGCACCCCTATATAAGTGTCAACACTTTTTTTGCTATTTTTTTTATTTTTTTTACATAATTCACTTAGATAATGATGAACTTAGGTAATGATGAATTATGAGTGATGAATGATGAATTTAGGAATAAACTCGAAGAGTTTAGAAAAATAAATTATTTTTAGAAACTCTTCGAGTTTTATCATTAATTCATCATTCTTAATTCATCATTCATCATTTTCTAAACTGCTTTGCAGTTTATAAAAAGTTTTCGCTTAGTTGTCCGTGTTTTTCGTAGTTTGTTATTCTACTGATTTTATTTTCATCATCAACAAATACAACCTTTGGCTTATGAGCCTTTGCCTCTTCTTCATCCATATCACAATAACACATGATTATTATCTTATCATTAGGTTGCACACACCTTGCTGCTGCTCCATTTAAACAGATCATTCCTGATCCTCTTTCTCCAGCTATAGCATATGTTTCAAATCTAGCTCCATTATTCACATCTACTATTTGAACTTTTTCATATTCAATAATTCCTGAAGCCTCTAATAAATCCACATCTATAGTAATACTCCCTACATAATCCAAAGCTGCTTGTTTTACTGTTGCCCTATGAATTTTTCCTTTTAGCATATTTAATCTCATTTAAACCCCTCCGTTTATACCTCAAATATAAAATTATCAATTAATCTTGTTTTTCCTATATATACAGCTAACGCCACTAATACACTTTTTTCTATTTTATCAACAGGCTTTAAAGATAAACTATCTACAATTTCTATATAATCTATTTTTGCAAGTTTTTCACTTTCTATTGTTTCTTTAATTAATGCTAATATTTCTTTTGAATTTCTCTCTCCTGAATATAATAATTCTTTGGCCTTAGTTAATGATTTATTTAATATAGTTGCAGCTGTTCTTTCTTCAATAGATAAATAAGTATTTCTTGAGCTCTTTGCTAGTCCATCTTTTTCTCTTATTATTGGACATCCTACTATTTCTATATTAAAGTTTAAATCTCTGACTATTCTCTTAATAATTGCCAATTGCTGAGCGTCTTTTTCTCCAAAATATGCTCTATGTGGTGTAACAATATTAAACAATTTACTTACAACAGTACATACTCCTCTAAAGTGAATTGGTCTGCTCTTTCCACATAATCCATCTGATAATCCATTAATGTCTACAAATGAACAGAAATCATCTTTATACATTTCACTGCTTTCTGGGTTAAAAATAAGATCAGCTCCTACATCACTGCATAATGCTGCATCTCTTTCTAAATCTCTAGGATAAGTATCTAAATCTTCATTTGGTCCAAATTGCATTGGATTCACAAATATACTTACCACAACCTTATCATTTTCCTTAACAGCTCTTTCAATCAAACTTTTGTGACCTTCATGTAAATACCCCATGGTTGGAACTAATCCAACTTCATAGCCTTGTTGTTTCCATTCCATTATTTGTTCTCTAACTTCTTTAATTGTACTTACAACCCTCATTTTTCAATCCTTCTTACTAATATAATTTTTCTATTACTTCATCACTTATCTTAAAGCTATGCTTTTCCTCTGGGAAATCTCCACATTTAACTTCTTCTATATACTTCTTAAAAGCAAAGTCCATCTTTTCACCTAAATTCTCATATGTCTTAACAAATTTAGGAGTAAAATCACTATACATGCCTAACATATCTTGATAAACTAAAATCTGTCCATCACAATTAACTCCTGCCCCAATACCAATGGTTGGAATAGATATTTTTTCACTGATTATTTTAGCTAATTTTGCTGGTACACATTCTAAAACTATAGCAAATGCACCGGCCTTTTCTATTGCTATTGCTGATTCAATTAATTCTTTTGCTGCCTCTTCATCTTTTCCTTGCACCTTAAATCCTCCAAAGGCATTAACAGATTGTGGTGTTAGACCTATATGACCCATAACAGGTATTGATGCTTTTACTATTGCTTCAATTTTATCGCATACTTCCAAGCCACCTTCTAATTTTACAGCTTGTGCCCTACCTTCCTTCATTAATCTTCCTGCATTTACAACTGCATCATATACTGATGTTTGATATGACATAAATGGCATATCACATACCACTAATGTATCCTTACAACCTCGTGCTACTGCTCTACTATGATGTATCATATCCTCCATAGTTACAGAAATAGTATCTTCATACCCTAAGCATACCATTCCTAATGAATCTCCCACTAATATTCCATTGATACCTGCCTTATCCATCAGCTTTGCTGTTGAATAATCATAAGCAGTAAGCATGCTTATTCTTTCACCTTTTTCTTTTGCTTGTTTAAATGTTACTACCGTATTTTTCATAATTTTTACCTCTTTAAATACTCTCTAATTTTCTCATAATTCCTTTGCTTATTTTTCATTTCAGCTATGGATAAAATATTCTCTGACAAAAGCTTGTACATTTTTTTATCTCGTTGATTTAAAACTTTGCAATGACTTGTTATAGTTTCTAAATCGCCTCTTTCAACTGGTCCTGTAAGGCTTTCCATTATTCCATTTTCCTTTATATTTTTTAAGTTAAACTCTATTAATGGATATAATGATTCCATGGCAAGCTCCTCAGAAAATCCACAGTCTTTAAGATATGTAAGGCTATTATTTACTAATCCTAATATAAAATTACTTACAGTTACTGCTGCTGCATGGTATAGCGATTTATTTTCTTTTGAAATAATTTGTACCTTATTTCCTAAAGATAAAAATAATTGTTTTAGTTTTTCTTGATATTCTTTATGACCTTCTATTGTAATAAAAGCATTGGGTAAATCTTTATAAGAATTGTATTTATCATTTATAGCAAACATTGGATGTATAGAATAGCCGTAAGCACCATACTTACGTATATCTGAAAAGATTTCCGATGATAAAGAGCCACTGCAATGGCATATTAATTTATTATTTATAGGCATTTCTCTGATTATATTCCAGACATTTTTAATCTGTGAATCTTCAGTTGTAATAAAAATAGCATCACTATTTTTAACTATTTCTTCTATTGTTTTAAATGCTATTGTATTGGTAAAATTTGCGCCTTCTTGGGCAGAATTAAAATTTCTACTATAATAGCCTATTACTTTAATATTATGTTCTACAAAATATTTTCCCAAGGAAACTCCTACTTTCCCTGCTCCAATAAATCCTATTTTAATTTTATCACCCCCTAAAATAAAGAAGTGATACTATCTTAGTCTCATTCAAAAATTGATATGAGCTGCCTTTTTAAATTTCTAAATAAATTAAATATGGTGCAGTTTCTTATAAATACTACCCATAAATAATTTAACATACTGTTAAAAATTGTCAATACATTTTTGTATATTTTTTATTTTTTAACAAAAAAAGTATAAAATCTAACATAGATTTTATACTTTTTCAAAATTTATTATCTTATAACGTCCATTCCACCCATGTATGGTCTTAATGCTTCTGGTATATTTATTGAACCATCTTCATTTAAGTTATTTTCTAAGAATGCTATTAACATTCTTGGTGGTGCTACAACTGTATTATTTAATGTATGTGCATAGTATTTTCCATTTTCACCATTTACACGTATCTTTAATCTTCTAGCTTGTGCATCTCCTAAATTAGAACAGCTTCCTACTTCGAAGTATTTCTTTTGTCTTGGAGACCATGCTTCAACGTCGATTGATTTAACTTTAAGGTCTGCTAAATCTCCTGAACAACATTCTAAAGTTCTAACTGGTATATCTAAAGTACGGAATAATTCTACTGTATACTTCCATAACTTTTCAAACCATTCTTTACTTTCTTCTGGCTTACAAACAACTATCATTTCTTGTTTTTCAAATTGATGTATTCTGTAAACTCCTCTTTCTTCTATACCATGAGCACCTTTTTCTTTTCTGAAGCAAGGTGAATAACTAGTTAATGTTTGAGGAAGGTTTTCTTCTTTTATTATAGTATCAATGAACTTACCTATCATAGAGTGCTCACTAGTACCTATTAAGTATAAATCTTCACCTTCTATTTTATACATCATTGATTCCATTTCTGCAAAGCTCATTACTCCAGTAACAACATCACTACGAATCATGAATGGTGGGATGCAGTATGTGAATCCTTTGTTGATCATGAAATCTCTTGCATATGAAAGTATTCCTGATTGTAATCTAGCTATATTACCCATTAAGTAATAGAATCCATTACCAGCTACTTTTCTAGCACTATCTAAATCTATACCATTTAATTTTTCCATTATGTCTGTATGGTAAGGTATCTCAAATTCTGGAACTACTGGTTCACCAAACTTTTCAACTTCCACATTTTCACTGTCATCTTTTCCTATTGGAACGCTTGGATCTATGATATTAGGAAGAACTAGCATAATTTTTTTAATTTTTTCTTGAAGCTCTGTTTCTTTAGCTTCTAATTCTGCAAGAGTAGCAGCTTGAGCATTAACTTTATTTTTTAACTCTTCAGCTTCTTCTCTTTTTCCTTGAGCCATTAATGCTCCAATTTGTTTAGAAATTGTCTTTCTGTTTGATCTTAATGCATCTGCTTCTTGTTGTGCTTTTCTATTTTCAACATCTAATGCTATTACTTCATCAACTAAAGGAAGTTTTTGATCTTGAAACTTATTTTTAATGTTTTGTTTAACTATCTCTGGATTTTCTCTTACGAATTTTAAATCTAACATAATGTCCTCCATATTTTTAATAAATTTTTTAATAAAAAAAGAGCCTTCTCCTCCCTAAAAAGGGACGAAAGACTCCGTGTTACCACCCTAATTGATAATAAATAAATTATTATCCACTCATATATTTTAACGACAATGCCGTACTGCTCATCACAGTCCCTCCAAGGTGGATTCATAAAATAATCATATTAGTTCTCACCAACCACTAACTCTCTGAAATTACTTATTTTATTACTAGCCTTTTCAACGGTTTAATTTAATATACTATTATCTCTAATATATTATAATAATATATGTTCTGTCAACATATTTCCATATATTAATTTATTTTGATAAAATATCTCTTGTACAAATTATATCTAAGCCTGTATTCAATATATTTTTACATATTATGCTTCCTTTTTTAATAGGAACACTTACATAAAGCCTACTAATAACCTTTGATAACTGTATCCATTTGCTTTTTTCTACTTCTGAACTGCTTTTTACTGGAATAACCTTATATCTTTCACTACCTTTTACTCTCACCACTGAAGTAAATATCTCTTTATTATTCATACTATCCCTTTCTATATATCTTTAAACTCTTTTATTCTACTATATATTATTTTTGAATTCTTTGAATCATCTACTATATCAGTAATTTTTTTATCTAATTCTCTTGCTAATATGCTGATTATCTTTTCATTACAATAAGAGCCATGACAATTACCAAACCCTGCCCCAGTTCTTCTTTTTACACCTTTTACTGTTCTTGCTCCTAGAGGTCTTCTAATGCAATCCACAATTTCACCTTCACTTACATTATTACAGTTGCATATTATCTTTCCATATCTTCCATCAACCTTAATAGCCTCATTTAATTCTTCCCTATTCATTTGTCTTACTCGATAAAACTCTCTTCTTTTATCAATAAAATTTTTCTTTAAAGTACAATTTAAATTGTTAGTAAGGGTATCGCATATCATCTTTGCTAAAGCTGGTGCTAATGTTATCTTACCATAATGAGTTCCTATTATACTTATATATCCCTTATCTATCTCACTATCATCTACAACAATTGAATCTTTATCATAACTTTCTCTAAATAAATTATTTATAATACTCTTATTTAAATCCTTCAGCATTACTCCTACATAGCTTAAGTTATCTTCTAAACTTGTTTTTTCGATACTCTTTACTCCAATTAATGAGCCTCCATTAATAACTGGCGTTGAAACAACGAAAGTATCTTTATCAAAAGTTTGTGTTACAACATTATTTAATTTATTTTTATATTTACTATCTACTAATATATAGGACATATTCTTAAAACTATCTTCTTCTGCTTCAGAATTCTTTTCCTTAACAACGCCTTTTTCATTTATATATATTTCATCTGCAATAGTATTTATAACTACCTTACAAGTGAATTTATTTCTATTAGTAACTACTCTAAAACCTTTATTTATTTTTTCTATATTTAAAACTTCTTCTTCTAATCTAAAGTTAACACCATTTTCTGATGCTACTTCTGCATAAGCAATAGCTAAATCATATGGTGCTACAATTGCAACATTTTTTGAATATAATCCTTTTTTTATATCAGTATTTATATTTGGCTCTATCTTTTTAACTTCATCGCCATTAATTAGGCATATGCCATCAATACCTCTCTTAACAGTTCTATCATACATTTCTTTTAACTTCAGTACACCATTTTCGTCATTTACTACTCTAAGTGCTCCAATCCTTTTAAAAGGAACATTAAACCTACTACATAAATCTTCTAATAATATATTTCCAATATACTCTAAACCGGACATAACATTATTTGATGTCTCTGATCCATCATAAACTATAGCAGTATTAACAAAAGATATATCATCTGCTATATCATATTCTTTTTCTATCACTGCTATATTTAAATTATATTTGGATAATTCATATGCTGCAGCACAGCCTATAATTCCTCCTCCTAATACTAAAACATCATAATCCATCTTTTAATTCCCCTATTCTATAAAATAAATCCCTTTTCCTTTAATTCCATTTTTATAAGATTCATATTTTCCTCTGAATCTGCTGATATGGTATGAAGGTGAATTCCATTAGTTAACGCTGATAGTGGTTTTGCCTCTACTTTTTCAAAGTACCCAGTAAATTTATTTAAATCATTAAGGTTCTTTATTTTTAATATTCCTTTAATTTCTCCATATAAAGGATGCTCAACAATTACATCTTCGATTATTCCACCATACTTTACAACTATTTCTAATTCACTTTCCATTTCATCTTCAGTATGATTTACTGCTATAACAGACTTTACTCTATTATCTGAATTATCATTTATCATATATCCATCTGGAGTTGCTATTATGTTTTTTCCTGCTGCCCTTAATATTGCTATATCTTTTACTATTACTTGCCTAGTAACATTAAAATATGATGCTAATTCAGAGCCTGTTATAGCCTTCTTTTCTTTAACTAAATTTTTTATTATTTCCTCTCTTCTTTCGTTAGCCGTCATTGCTCCACCTCAAAATTAATTCTTGTTATCACTTTCTCTTATTATATCTAGCAATTTATTGTTACCAGAAAATTTATCATTATGATGAAATTCTATTGCTTCTAAGAATTCTTTATCATATTTATTATATTCTTTTAATAATCTTGCTCCCTTTTCTCCATGATTATAGTAAATATCTATATTTTTTATATTATCTAATCTTCGTAACTTTCCGTTAGTTATCTTATTTAATATAACTAATGTAGATTTTTCAAATATATTTAAACTATGTTCTCCTTTACCTATATCATGAAGTAATGAAAGTTTAGCAATTTTTTTATCATCTATTTCAATATTTTTCTCTCTTAATATATTTATGGCATCTTTACATACTCTGATGCTGTGATGTTTCTCATTATGCTTTAATTTATTAAATAATTCTTTTTCCTTAGAGTCTAAAAATTTATCTACATATTTATAATCTACTTCTTTAAAGTGTGATCCTATTGCCCATAAAAATTGTTTAACTCTATATATCATATATATTTCCTCTTTATGTCTACTTTTAATTTAATAATAACATTAAATATTTACTAAATAAATATTTATATAACAAAAAAAAGTTACGATATAAATCGTAACTTTTATGGTGGAGATAAAGAGATTCGAACTCTTGACCCCCTGCGTGCAAGGCAGGT